>Ga0326727_10001752_pt1 | contig 78139 bp, 67 predicted proteins | sample MB2enrmetagenome_FD_207643 | JGI IMG/M metagenome (GOLD analysis project Ga0326727, IMG submission 207643) | Lab enriched peat soil microbial communities from McLean, Ithaca, NY, United States - MB29MY | ecosystem: Environmental > Terrestrial > Soil > Wetlands > Peat | place: USA: New York... | reverse complement strand
CTGATTTCTAGGTCCGCGGCTCGTCCCCGCGGGTAAGCAAAAGCCGCGGACCTAGAAAGCAGGTCCGCGCTACACTGCTTGGGCAATCAAAAAAAAGCCGCTACACTTACCAGAACTTCGGCAGCAGGAAACCGGTGTGCCGGCAGTGCTCCTTGAAAGGTTCCCCGAATTGCCCGGCCAGCATGGATTCTTCTCTCCTCGCCTTGATCCAATAGCCCAGGACGATGATGACCACCCCCGCGACGCATCGCCATTTGTCAATGGCCAAGGCTCCGCCCACTGCGGCCAGGTCGAGCCCGGAATAGATGGGATGCCGGAAATAAGCGTAGGGACCCGTGCCAATGAGCTTGTGGTCTTCTTTGAGCGTGACTCGTCCGCTCCAATACTGTCCCAGGTGCCAGCGCGCCCACAGAGCGATGGCGATGCCGATCCAGGTGAAGGCGACGCCCACCACGGCAGCAGTGTATGTCTCGCGCACGACGTGATGGCCAAGAACACCAATCCCCGCCGTGTCGCTGAACAGCAGCACAAAGCCCAGAACTTCCAGAAAAAGGATGCCGTGACGCGAGGCAAAGGAATCCTGGCTGACGGTCCGGCGCGTCTTCAGCGCGCCCGCCACCCAATACAGGACAAAGACGATCCACGGTCCTTCAATGAGATAACGCCAGATCATGGTCTGGTGAGCCTGATGCTTCAGGCCGGGGTTGGACAATTGTCGCTTGCCATTGTGTGTACCTTTGTTAGTTTGCAGACCCCCGCCACCGCGCCGGCTACCTTTTCCAGGTCCATTTCCGAGATCTCATCCTCTCCTTCGGGCAGCCCAGTTTCGGGTTCATGGCCTTTCGCAATCGCCTTTGGCTTCTCGTCTGGCATAGCATTGTCCTCTAAATCATGAATTTCCACGATAAGGGTTTATCTGACGCTGTTCCGCCTCATTTGACAATATGTCCGAATATATAAAACACATGCTGCACCAAAGTCAAGGCCAACTTCCGTGGCCAACTTCCGTAGGAAGTAGCGCGTATTCTGCTCTCCTTTGCGGCCGTTCCCCAATTCTATGCGGGTTCATGTAGGCGTGCCCTGGTGGTGATTGGCATTTCCGCTTGAAGAGCCGCGGAGGAGCGCGGAAGGGCGCGCACCTCCTCGCTACCTCCTGCGGCCACCGCGCCCCATGTTTCCACGGCTTGACGTTCCACGCCTTGCTGTATATCATGGTATATATCCGCGAAGAGGAGGGATTGATGGTGCGACAGAAAGCTAAAGTTTTTACCAATGGCCGCAGCCAGGCGGTGCGCCTGCCGGCGGCGTTTCGCTTCGACACCAAGGAAGTTTTCATCGACCGTAACCCGCGCACCGGCGACGTGATTCTGTCCCGCAAGCCGGCGAACTGGAGCGAAGTGTTCGCCGCGCTCGACCGTGCCGGCGTGCCCGAGGACCTTCTCGCCGACCGCGACCGGAGCCTGCCCCAGGAGCGGGAGACGGTATGATTTACCTGCTCGACACGAACACCGTGAGCTACATCGTCAAGGGCCAGTCCCGGCACGCCCGCCGCAAGCTTGAACGGGTGAGCGCGGATCACGACGTCTGCATCTCGGTGATGACCGAGGCGGAGATCCGCTTCGGCCTCGCCCGCGGGAAGCTCTCGGCGGCAACGGAGGCTGCCGTTGAGCTGTTCCTGTCCAAGATTGACATCCTGGCTTGGGACTCCGCCGCGGCGCGGGCCTACGCGAAGGCCCGCGCCACGCTGGAACGAATCGGCAAGCTGCTGGCGAACATGGACCTGCTGATTGCCGCCCATGCTGCCGCCGTGGGAGCCGTGCTGGTGACGAACGACCACACCCTGCGAGAGTGCTCGAAGCATATCGACGTGAGGCAGACGGTCAATTGGGCCGACGATGTGGGGGTGAAACCCTGAATCCCCCTCGGCTGATCGTTTTCGCCGCGAAGCGTTTGAAGAGCCGCGGAGGAGCGCTGAAGGGCGCGCACCTCCTCGCTACCTGCTTACCAATATCTTTTGCAGGGTCAACCCCGTTGGGATTGGGTAGCGGGGTGCTCTCCATTATCTGGTCCGCCAATGCCTGCTCCAGACAAATGGTCCGATAATTGGTTTTGACCCCTCAGCCGACTGTGCTAAGATTCGGACATACTGTAAGTGCGGAAATACCCATCCAAAAAGGAGAATTCTTATGGCAAGTGAAAACGATAAGCCAATTGAGAAAGAAGAGGGAACGAACTCGCCTAGCTCTGTATTACCGGACGAGCTTTCGGAGGCGGATGTTGAGAAAGTCGGCGGTGGCGTCGCGGGTCCTCATAATTATGAGCGTATTGGCGGTCCGGATGGACAAAGTTGATTAATATGTTGTTTAGAGCAAGCAAGTAGCGCGGACCTGCGGTTCAAGGTCCGCGGCTTTTCATACGGAATTACGCAAGCAGGTTAAAATCCGCGCGCACCCATCGAAATCGTAGCGCGGACCTGCGCTTCAAGGTCCGCGGCTTTTCATACGGAATTACGCAAGCAGGCTAAAATCCGCGCGCACCCATCGAAATTGTAGCTCGGACCTTGAGGAACAGGTCCGCGCTACAACCTAAGAACCGCGGACCTTGGAAAGCAGGTCCGCGCTACAAGCTTGATCGCGAGTGGTGCCTACATTGCCTCTGATGAATGCGTCATCCACGGGCAAGGAAAAGCCGCGGACCTTAAGGAGCAGGTCCGCGCTACAACCAAAGAACCGCTACAACCATAGAACCGCTGATGAAGGCGTTACCCACGGGCAAGGAAAAGCCGCGGACCTTGGAAAGCAGGTCCGCGCTACAATTCCTGCCGACTGCCCACTGCCGACTGTCTACTCCCTACCTTCTCCCAAAACGTCATAAAGCGATTGGGCGGGCCGCAGGCTTCCGGCTTGGTCGGCCACGGTGATGGCCATGATTCGGATCTTATCGTTATCGGGCAGGGTCAACGTGGTTGCGCCCTCGGGTAGATCCACTTCATAGGCGAACAGGTAGCAGTAGGCGTAGACCTCATTGCCGCCCTGTGCGGTGTGGTGGTGTGAGGCGTACCAGGCCACCGGCGCGCGCTTGATGAAGCCGGGATTGAGCCCGGTGTATTCGGGCTCAGTGCGCACGATGGGTCCATGTTCCTTGATATACGCGCGGAACCGGCGGGTGCGTTCGGCTTGCCAACTATGATCGTCCGCGGCGGGCTCAGGGGGCGTGGGAACCTCGTACTTACGTTCAACCCACGTGCGGTTATTCCACTGGCCAATGTAACCCTGCCAATCCTGGATGTTCAGGTCGAAGCTCGAATCGCCTAACCGGAAAGTTCCCTTTTGATCCCCATCGGCGGCGGCCAGGATATAAACCCGGTTAAACTTGCCGGCGGGCAGCGGGACGGCTTGGCCGCGCGTGACCAAGGCATTGGCATGATCCTTCCACGGCGGCCCCAGACGGAAGGTGATGGCGCCATAGGGCAGGGAAGTGGGAAGCATCTCGGCGGGAAGGTTTTCGCCCGCGGCGTCGAACCCGGTTGTGGAGGCGATGCCGTCATCGCTGGCGGCGGCCAGATCGTACTTCAAATCGACGGGCTCCGAGTGCGTGGCAGGCAGCGTCTTGGCAGAAGTGGCCAGCTTCAGCGCAAAGGTGCGAATTCCATAAGCTCCCAGCGATGTCTCGAGCTGTCCGTTCGCGACCGTGGCGGGGCCCACGGGCAATTCCTGGCCATTGACCTCGCGCGCGGCAGCGACCGGGCCGGCAAAGGCGATGTGCAGGTTTGGTACGGGTTCGCCGCGCATCTCGATGACGCGGACGATGACTTCGCCGCTTTCCTCCGCATTTTTCACCGCCGATACGAACACGTGATCGTTGTCAACATGCAGGAGGGAAAAAGTCTTCCCCAAGGCGCCGCGGTGGTTGGCGCTCTCGAACGCAATCAGCGGAGCGTTCAGCCGCTCGGCCTGCCAATCGGTTTTGCCCTGCCGCCAATCGCCCGCGTGCGAAGCGAGGCCGTAGGTGAATTCATGGTGTCCCCAGTCCTGGGTCGTCTGATCGCTGTAATCGTGGCCGTTCCCGCCACCCAGGCCGGGGGTGTAGATCAGCGTCAGGCGCAGAGTATTGTCGTCGGGTTTGTCCGACCCGGTTTTGCAGTCGGAGAGCACGGTGACTCCGTAGGCTCCGCTTTTGTCGGTGAGGTCGAACCACTGGTGGGAAGCCACCTCAAATTTCAACGGGTCGTTGTTGCCGCGCTCGATGGTGCCCAGTCCCCAGTTATAGGTTGCCTGGGGATTGGCGGCGGTAAGAGGGAAGGTCGCCTTGAGGGCGGCTTCCTTGGTTTTCCAGTGGATGACGTTGCCGAACTCGACGCGGTTGCCGGCATCACCGGCGGCCAGGCGGATCGTCTGGACGAACTTGGAGTCTTCGGTTCGGCGGGTCACTTCCACGGCCACGCGCACCGGCCCGCTCTCCACCACGTGAATCTCGGCCGGACCGGAGACGTATCCGCGCGGGGGCTTGCGTTGATCGTCCCAATCCATGTTCCAACCGGGCCAATCGAACGGGTGCTCGGTCTGCAATGCCAGGCGCGCCGGGGCGGCGAGCAATTCTCGCTTGATGCTCTTGTCGTAAATGCTCGAGACATCGCCGTTGGCATCGATGGTCACTCGATAGCGGTTGTTTTCCAGTGAGGAATCACTCGCTTTCAATTCCGAAGTGGCGGCCGGGGCAGTGTCGGCAGGGCGGACGTCGTAGACCGCGAAGCCCACCGACGGCACCTTGGCGAGGAACAGCACGCGCCCTTGCCCCTCAATTTGCGAAGGCACTTCCTTGCCATCCGGGCCGAACACGCGAACCGCTTGCGGCACGCCCTGGGCAAAGGAAAGATCGGCTTCCACCACGTCCTCGCGCTCGATGTTCAGCGGGTTGTACACCACCACGGCGGCGCCTTCCACCTGCGTGTTCAGGCCGGAAGCGATAGCGGCGCTGGCGCTGGTCAGCACACCCGCGAATTGGTTCAGGGCGATCACATCATCGTTCCAGGAGAACTCGTAGGACTTGGGGGTGGCGGTGCCGGCCATGATGTCGTGGAACTGGCCGCCCAACACCAGCGTCCAGGCGTCGGTCAGGCGCTGCGCGGGATAGGCAGGCCCGCCCATCCAGGCAGCGGCCACCGAGGCGCGCTCGGCGGCGTCAGCCAGCAGCTCATTCTTGCGATTCCAGACCTTGTGCTGGGCTTCGGAAGTCAGCGAGCCGGCGGAGTGATTGGTCAGCTCCAGGTCGCCCTTGTAGTGCAGCAGGTGGCTGGCGTGGCCGGATTTGAGAATATCGAGAAACATCTGATCGGCTTTCGAGGAGACCACGCGCACGGGGCCATCGCCCACTTGGATCGCGGGGCCCTGCGCCGGCGCGGTTTGCTCTTCGTCCAAATCCGTCCGGTCGAGCGGGGACGGCAGAACCGTGCGCCCTCTGGTGACGATGGCTTCCAGCAGCTTTACCGAGGGTTCCGAGGGAGAGCCTCCGATGTCGCCGGTGCCGTAGTAGTGATAATCGACCGGCAGGCCGGTGGCCTTCGCGTCAAGTTGCAGCCGCTGGGGCCAGTCGACGTAATTGGGCCGCTTGCTGAACTCCGTGCTCGGCTTGCTGAGATCGTAGTAGATCGTGCCGCTGTAAGTCATCGGGTTGAAGGCGGCCAGCACGCTCTTGCCGTCCGGGCCGTCCCAAATGCCGACGTTAAAGGGCGTGCCCCTGGGAGTCTTTTCCGGGGAGTCCGGCCCACCCACCGGGGCGGATGAGCCCCAACTCAGTTTTTGCGTCGAGAATCCTTTTACTCCGGCCGCGGCCAGGATGCTGGGCAAGGAAGCGGGAAAGCCGAAGCAGTCGGGGATCATGAACTCGGCGCTGGTCACGCCGAAATCATGGCGGAAATACTCGTTGCCGTAGAGAACCTGGCGGATGATCGACTCGGGTGAGGGCGAGTTCACGTCGTTCTCTTCCATCGACGAGCCCGCGGGGAACCATCGGCCGGCCTTGACGTAGTGCCGCAGCTTTTCATAATCGGCCGGGAAGTATTCCTTCATCATGCGATAACGATTGGCGCCGCTAAAATTGAAAATGTAGTGCGGATATTTCTCGAACAGATCGAAATTGGCGCGCATGGTTTTGGGAAGATATTCGCTGATGACCTGCGGGTACTCCCAGCGCCACTCGGTGTCCAAATGGGCGTAGCCGACAACGTAAAGGGTCGGCTTGGTAACGTCAGGACCTGGGGCAGGCTTGGCCATCGGTTGCGTCGCGGCGGGTTTTTCTTGCGCGATGACGGATAATGCGGAAAGCGCCAGCGCCATTATCGTCAGGATGATGGCGGCGCGAAATGTGATTGTTGACGCCTGCCTTTCCGGCATCGGATGATGAGCGGTCTTGTTCATAGGTACCTCGTCGACTTGATTACGCTGGGTCTGAGAGTCCCTGGTGGGGAAAAATCGCTGCAACCCGTAGCGCACCTCCCGGAAGAATTACGCAAAGGAGGCGGCCATTATACACCCGGCCGGGATGCGTCACTCGCTTGCAGGGTTGACGCTCGGGAGCAGAGCCACCGCCCGGATGGGGCTGGCTTCGCACCCTTCCAGTTTCAGCGGCAAGCCGATGAAAAAGAAGCGCTGGCCCGCCACCTGATCCAGGTTGACAAGAGCTTCGAAAATCGGCAGGCCGACGCGTCCAGCCAGTTTGTGCGCGGGGGCTCCGGCGGCAATGGCAGTAGGACTGTCAACCGAGGCGAAGTCGCCGCCAATAGCCTTGGCGCCGCGGCGAATCAATTCCTCGACCAGGGAGGGGTTAACGCCGGGCCATTCATCCTGGAAAAACGCGGGGGAACCCGACCTCTTGTCCCACCCAGTCCGAAAGAGGACGATATCGCCCGACACAATGTCCGCCCCGGCGAGATCCCCAATGTCTAGATCCTCGCCAGGGTTCTTAGGTCTATCAAATACGATGCAATGGCCTATCATGGCTTGTAAAGGAATTTCCGTCACGTCGGCGTGTGCATCACCCAGAAAATGCCGGGGAGCGTCAACGTGCGTGCCGGAGTGCGCGCCCATCTCCAACTTCGACACGCAAAACCCGTGTTCGCCGAAATGAACATGCCAGGACTTGGTGAAGGGAGGATCGGTGGGGTAACACGCAGTTCGACCGTTCAGCGGGGCCGTCAGATCCACTACCCGGAATGCACCGCATTCACTCAGGAGGCTCATCGTTATTGTTTGGGGCGTTTCCGGTATTGCTCGTAGAGCCGGAGGTGCTTGTTATCAGTGGAAGTCAGTTCACCATTGATAAAGAGATAGTGGACCTGCGTCGGGATTGCAAGGGGGTCGCCGTCAGTGACGATGAGGTCCGCCATCTTGCCCGGCTCGATGGTGCCAAGTTGGTCGGCGAGACCGAGGATTTGTGCCGGATACAGCGTCACGGCCTTCAGCGCTTCCTCATAAGGCAGGCCGTACGGCACGCAGTTGGCGGCTTGGTAAGGCAGGCGGCGCGCGCGTGAGGCATTGAAGGTGGCGAAAGCGATCTTGATGCCGGCGGCGGCGAGCTGGCCGGCCGTGACGTACGACTGATCGTAAGACGCGTCCTCGTTCTCGGGCAGGATTTGCGTCGGACCCAGGATCACGGGAATGTGTTTGGCAGCCAGCAGATCCTTCACCTTGTACGATTCCGAGCCGCCGGCCAGAATCATCTTCAGCTTCTGTTTGTCGCAGAACTCGACGGCACTCCGAATCTCGCGCTTCTCGTCCGCCAGCACCAGCAGCGGCACTTGGCCTCGCACCACCGGCGCCAGGGCCTCGAGTTTAAGGTCACGATCGTAGTTGGCCACCGACCCCTTATCCATTACCTGGGCGTAATGCCGCGCGCGCTCGATCCAGGTCGTCAATTCGTTGATCTTCTTGTCGTACTCCTGCTTCACCTCGGCAAAGGGGCGTTCCCTGAGGCTGAAGGTCGCAAAGTCAAAGGTCCGGGTCTCCATCGTCGGCCAGTTCACCACCATGGCCACCGAGCGGCGGATGAGCATTTCTTCGATGGTCCAGCCAGCGAGATTAATCGCGGAAGCCTGTCCGGAGATCACCTCGCCGCCTCCGCCGAAGCCTCCCCCGCCGAGAGGGGCCGCGAGCGCATGGGTAATGCCGTTAGCGCGCGCCACCGGAATCAGCTCGCTTGCCGGATGAACCGCCGCCATCGCCACCAATTGTGGGTTGTAAGTGCCAACGTCAGTGGTATCCACGGTGGCGTTCACGGCTTCGACTTCCGTCAATCCCAGGTCACTGACGGCATCAAAGAGACCGGGATACACCTCGAGACCCTTGCCGTCGATCACCTGCGCGTCGGCGGGCACCTCAACGGCGGCGCCGACGGCGGCGATCTTGCCGTCGCGTATCACCACCGTGCCGTGCTCCAGCGGCGGCCCGGCCAGCGTCACCACCTTGGCGCCGCGAATGGCATAAACGTGTGAGGGAGATGTTGCGTTCCCTCCGGCCGCCGCGCGCGTGCGAAGCGAGGGCGCGAAGGCCAGCATGGCAACCACTGCAAAGAGTAAGAGTCGCGGTTTCATCTTCATCGATCCTTTTCGAAACTCGAAAATCGAAACTCGAAACTTGAAACCCGAAACAGTTTCGAGTTTCCAATTTCGAGTTTCGAGCCCTAGATTGCCTGGGGCTTCGGCGGTGCGCTCGGTGGCGCGGTCGTCCCTGGCGCTCCCGGCTTCCGCGGGGCGCCCTTAGGACCTTCCGGCTTCTTCGCCGCCTCCGCCGCTTTCTTTTCTTTTTCCACCAGCGCTTTCTTTTCCTTTTCCAGTTCGGCGCGATGCGCGATGTCCTGCTGGCGGTCGAAATAGACGTGCCCATCGATCAGCACCTTCTGCGCCACCGCGTAAACACTGAGCGGGTCCTTGTCGTAGATATCGATGTCGGCATCTTTACCGGTCTCGATCGAACCCACGCGGTCGGCGAGGTGCAACTGAATGGCGGGGTTCAGCGTCACGAGTTTCAGCGCCTCGTCGTGCGAGAGGCCGCCCCACTTCATGCACTTGGCTGCTTCCTGGTTCAGGTGCGTGGCTTCCGAGGCGTCGTCGGAGTTGACGGAAACCACCACGCCGCGCTCGGCCATCAGGGCGGCGTTATAAGGAATCGCGTCGTAGGCTTCCATCTTGTAAGCCCACCAGTCGGAAAAGGTGGACCCGCCCGCGCCGTGCCTGGCAATCTCATCCGCCACTTTGTAACCTTCCAGCACGTGCTGGAAGGTCGCGACCTTGAAGTTGAACTCTTCGGCCACGCGGATCATTTGCAGGATTTCGTCCGCGCGGTAGCAGTGGATGTGCACCAGGCGCTTGCCTTTCAGCACCTCCAGCAGCGGCTCCAGTTTCAGGTCACGCCGCGGAGGAATCAGGGTCGTCTCGCCTGCGGCCTTCCGGCGATTGTAATCGTCCCACGCCTTCTTGTAGTCCAGCGCCTCGCTGAAGGATTCACGCATCACGTCCATCACGCCCATGCGCGTGGCGGGATAGCGGCGGGGCGTCCCGCCGCGCATGCCGGACCCCGAACGCTTGGGGTTCTCACCCAGGGCGAACTTGATGCCGGGGAGCGCGCCCTCAAACGGCAGGTCTTTGGCCGGCTTGCCCCAGCGCAGCTTGATCACCTCGGTCTGCCCGCCGATGGAATTGGCGCTGCCGTGCAGGACGTTGGCCGCGGTGACCCCGCCGGCGAGGTCGCGGTAAATATCAATGTCCTCGGGGTTCAGCGCGTCGGCGATATTCGCCATCGACGACACGCTGACGCTGCCCTCGTTCACGCTGCCCGCTACGGCGATGTGCGAGTGGCAATCGATGATGCCCGGCATCACGTACTGGCCCGTGGCATCGATCACCTTGGCGCCCTCGGGCGCCGCGAGGCCCTTGCCCACTTCGGCGATCTTGCCGTCGCGAATCAGGACGTCGCCGCCTTCAATCGTCCCCTGGGTAATGGTGAGGATGGTGCCATTCTTGATCAGCGTCACATCGGCGGCCTGCACGCGGACGGCACACACGGCCAGCAGGACCAACGCCGCCACCCACCTGGGAGCGCGAGCGTCTGGCCGGCTCTTGCGCTCCGGGAAGCCGTCAGAATCGTGGCACGAAGGAAGGAAGAGCGGGCGGGACGCCCGCGCTCCCAGAGATGCCAGCTTCATTTATTCCACCTCCTGAGCAGCGGCCCCGGCGCCGGTTCCGCCCGGATGCACTCCCGTGAAATCCACTGAGATCCCGCCGCCGCTCGCCGTGCCTTTCATCTGCTCCCCTTCCAGCGTGCCGCTGAAGGTCACATCCACCGGACTGCCTTCGATCGTTATGCTGATGGTGAAACTGAACTTGGCGCCGCTCACCCAGCCTTCGGAGATGGAGACGGTGCCCATCGATCCCATGATCTCGCCGGAAGCTCCGGTGACCGATCCGGTCAGCGCTCCGTCCGGCGCCATGGTCAGGTCGGCGGTGGCTTCCTGCGGACCTTGTGGCGCGTTCACGGTGAGCTTCCACTTGCCCGTCAACTTGATGGTAGGCGGTTCGGTGGGACGGCCGGGCTCGTAAACCACGTAGCGGCGGCCGTCGACGAAGGTCATCTTTACTTTGGTTTTTTCGTTGAACAGATCGCCATCCGCCACCACCAGGTTGGCGATCTTGCCTGCCTCGATTGAGCCCAGGCGGTCGCCCACGCCCAGGATTTCCGCCGCGCTGAGCGTGAAAGCGCGCACGGCGGCGTCCTTCGCGAGGCCAGCGTCGATCGCCTTCTTGGCGTTCTTCAGCGCGTCTTTGGGCGAGCCCGCGCCTTCGAGATAGAAAGCGAATTTCACCCCGGCCTTTTGCAGCGCCGCCGGCGAAGAAGGCGCGCGATCGCGGAAGCGCAGCACACGCAACGGCTCTTCCGCCTCGGGATCGGCATCCTTCTCTTTCTCCGGCCACTTCAGGTTTACGAAAACCGGGACCTTCGCTGCCGCCAACTCGTCGGCGGCAGTGTAGCCCTGCTGGCCGCCGTAGATCACGGCTCGCGCCCCGATTCGATCGGCCAGCACCAGCGCCCGGTGTACTTCCTGCGCGGTGTTGCCCGGCAGAAGCACCGGGCGCCCGGCGCGCAGCGCCTCGTCAATAACGATTTCAGTGCGGTCATAGGCCGGACGTTCCAGTCCCTGCGGGTGCGCGTTGTAAACGGCCTCGGCCTCACGGTACCAGTTGGCGTCCAGATATACCTGGCGCACATAGGAGAGCACGCCCATCAGCGAGTCGGGGAAATTTCCAAAACCTTGCACGGGCCGCAAAGTAACCAGGAGCGCGACGGGGGCGGCCACCACCATCTCGCCGGGGCGATCTCCCGCCAGGTTCACCAGCGCCCCTTGGCCGGCGAAGATGCCCGTAAGAGGAGTGGCCAGCGCGGAAGTAAAACCGGCGTTGCGCCACGTTTCCAGGCGCTTGTCATCGGGCTTGAGTTCGTCGGCGGCATTTACCCAGGGAGTGGTGGCCGGCCGGTCCTGCGGCCCCTGCGAGACGGTCTGCGATTGCATTTGACCGCGACCCGGTCCGCCGCCACCGCCTCCGCCACCCGGACCCGCCGGCGCGCCGCCCCCCAGGCCGAGATCGCTGAGCGCGTCGATGAAGCCCGGGTATACGGTCAGGCCGCGCCCCTCGATCACCCAGGCTTCCGGCGGAATCGTCACGTTCTCGCCCACGGCCACAATCAGGCCTTTGGCGATCACCACCGTCCCACGCTTGATCTCCGGGCCGGAAACCGGCACGATGTGCGCGTTGCGAATGGCGAAGTAGCGCGGCTCCTCGGCCCGCGCCGCGCCCGCCGCATAGAGCGCCAGCGCCGTCACGAGCAGCACTCGCGAAAACCTGGCGACCTTAGATTTCACCATCATCGTCTCGAAACCCATCGCGCTCTCCTTGCCATCACATCGAAACTCGAAAATCGAAACTTGAAAATCGAGCATCGGCGATTAACTGCCGGTGCTCGCCAGGGCGCAGAATCCGGAGCTTGATTTTGCTACCTCCGAGTGACCTCGTTCGGGCGGCAATCATACGCCAGCCTTGGGACAGATTCAAACCTTGTTTTTGGGTTTGGGTGCGCGTCCTCAAAGTGAAAGAGCGCTCGATTTTCGGGTACGGTCCCAGTTCAACGCGTCGTGCCGGGCTTCCGCCCGGCACCCCCGGCCATCAAGGGCGGTGCTTCCTACCAAGCGGGGCGCTGCGAGGCTAGTGGATAACGGTATTTCTTTTCTATAACATCTCAGGGATCCAGGCCATTTGGCCATTTGATGCCATGGGAGGCCGGGTGGCTTCCAATATCTGGCTTGTTTTCAATTACATCTCAGGGCTTTGGATAAGTCCTTTGGTTTCGGGAACTTCTCAGGGTAGGTGACAAATTGTCAGACAGCGCTCTTGTGTTTTCAATAACTTCTGAGGATGTTCCTTCATTTTTGATCGTTGCGTACTCGCTGGAGTTGGGCCGGAATCCGCCAAAATGACCGCTGAGAAAGCCGACGTCGCTTGGGGTAAGGAATCGCAGGCGGGTGGGAAAGGAGAGATATGTATCGAAGGATCCATGAAACCTACAACACTCATCCTATCAGTGTAACCTATAGCCTATTGAATGTCAAGTAAAATCTTTGATCGGCGCGGCCCGTGAGCAAACGTGGCCAGGATGCCGGGCCGCAGCGGGCAGGATGCCCGCGCTCCCTTCCCACCAGAATCCTCGGTGTACAATACGATGATTCGTGAAGTCCGGGAAGCGATTGAATTCCCCATGACCGATTCCTCCATCGCGAAGATCGCCCGACGCCAGTTGGCGGATTATGACGCGCACCGGCCGGGGCGCATTTTCATGGATGCCGCGTTCACGCTCACCATCGCCGAGGCGTTTGAGGTGCAACGTCAAGTGGCCGCCCTGCGCGTTGCTCGCGGCGAAGCGGTCGCCGGTTACAAAATCGGGTGCATCAGCGAAGCGGTGCAACGGCAGTTGGGTCTCGAGCAGCCGGCGTTTGGGCACCTCTTCGCAACCGAGCTGTACCGTTCCGGCGCCGTCCTCGATCCCGCCGCATTCGATGGCCTCGCCATCGAGGGGGAGTTTGCACTCCGCATCGCCGGGGACCTTTCGGTCGCCTCGGTGTTTCCGGTTATCGAGCTGCACAACAACATTTTCCGCGCAGCCGTTCCGACCTCGCAGGAACTGATCGCCAACAACGCGCTGCACGCGGGCGCAGTCCTCCCTTCCCGTGAAATCGCGTGCCCTGACCCCACGGAACTGAATGGCGAAATGATTTCGGTTTTTCGCAACGGCGAACTGCTGGGAAGCGCGAAGGGCGGCGCGATTCCGGGCGGGCCGATTGCGTCCCTCGCCAAAGTCGCCGAGCACCTCGCGTCTGTCGGCGTCGCGCTCAAGCCGGACCAGATCGTCCTGACCGGCTCGCCGCTGCCCCTCTACACGGTCCGGCCCGGCGACCACATCATGGTGCGCGGTCCGCAGTCCATCGCGGTGGAGGTTTTCGTGCGCGGTTGAGCGGTGCGGCGTACAATGGGTTTTTCGGAGGTGAGTTATGGGGGACGTGGTGTATCGGTCCGAAGTGCGCATCGAGCGGATCAAGGGTCCGGTGCGCCGCGCCTACTTACCCGCCGAGCGCGAGCCGGTCATTTTCGGCGTCCACGGCGCCGTTGCCGAGCACTACAAGGTCCCACCCAAGGCGTTCGAGGAGCACGCCACAACGCTCGATTACATCGTCGCCGCCGCCGCCGGTTGACTTACCGGAACCTTCGGGGGCGCGCTGGAGGCGCGCCAGATCTCAGCGTCCGATGGACGTCTGGTGTCCGAAGCCGTCGGAGAAATTGAATTGGAGGGCAGCGTCCTGGTGATCCGGCGCATTCACGTCAGGTTGAAGCTCAAGGCGGAAGAGCCGAATCGCGAAACGGCGTCCAAGGTTCACGGCTTTTTTGCGGAAAAATGCCCGGTCTACCTCAGCCTTTACAAAGCGATCACGATGACGACCGAGCTGCTCTTCGAGCCTCTGGCATCAACCTGAGGCGCAAGCTTGCGTGCCGGCGCGACCCGGTGTATGTTACTCGGGCGAGACCTCTTTGCTAAAATCCAGCGGGCCGCGGTTGGGGTGCGGCCGCTGATCGGGTCGCGTTGGCAGGAGTTCCGGCTTCCGTTTGGGGCAGAAACCAAGAGATTTAAACATTCTCGAGTGAAATCGACGGGATTTCAGGATATGAATACTCGCTTAATTCACAAACTACCTGCTTTGCACAATGCCATGTGGCCCGGGGTGGTCGGGAAGGGCTCCGGTTCTGAGCCGCCCATCGACCTTGATACCATGCTGAAGCTCACGGCCGCCGCCGACGTGGATGGCGTGAAATTCGATGGCGTCGATTTGTTCTTGACAAGTCCGCACACCGACATCGATTCAAGCGACGAAGACCTGAAAAGGCTTTCCGACAAGGTTGCTTCTTTTGGCCTGGTTATCGGCTCGCTTGTCGCTCCCGTGTGGGGAGCCACGGGCGGTGGCTCGGCCATGGGGAGCGATGACGAGCGCCAGCGGTTTCTTGCGCAAGTTCGCAAGGCTTGCCGCATCGGCAGGAAATTGCGTGGTTTAGGCATCAGGCGCTACGGCATCATTCGCATCGATTCGGCAACCACCACGGCGGAATGGGCGGTGGACCCGGAAGCGAATACCCAGCGCATTGCGGATACTTTCCGGCTGGCTTGCGACATCGCCGAGGAGTACGGCGAGAGATTGGCCGCGGAAGGTGAGATCTGTTGGGGCGGTATGCATAGTTGGAAGCGCATGGTCCAGCTCCTGGAGTTGGTCGATCGCCCCCAGACGCTGGGCTTTCAGGCGGACATGGCGCACACGCTGCTTTTCACCCTCGGCTACAACGCCCCGGAGGACCGGCTTCTGCCGGAACCGTTTGATTGGAGCCGGCGGGACCAATTCGAAGAGTCTCTGCGATTGCTAACCAGCGCCCTTCGCCCCTGGACGATCGATTTCCACGTCGCCCAGAACGATGCCACGGTGAAGGGGTCGGGCTCGCATGACAAGACCGGACGCCATTGCCTTCCCAACGATCCTAACGGCAAACTCAGCATTGTCCGCCACGCGGGCTACTGGATGCGCAACGAAAAAGGCGAGCCTACTCGCGCCTTCCAGCACATCTGCTGGGATGGCTGCATGTTTTCCAACAGCGTGATGACGGATCCAAACACCTGGCGCGACATCCTTTCCACCATGATCGCCGTCCGTGAAGCGCATGGGTGGGATTGAGGAGTGAGATGAGCAAACCGCGATTAAACATCGGCATTGTCGGGTATGGCTTCATGGGGAGAACCCATTCCAATGCCTTCCGCAAGGTGTCGAACTTTTTTGACGTTCCCTACGAACCTGTGCTGAAGGCAGTTTGCGGGCGTAACCAGGCACGCGCCGAGGCCTTCCAGCAAACCTGGGGCTACGAATCGGTGGAGACGGATTGGCGAAAACTCGTCGCGCGCAAGGATATCGACGTCATCGACATTGCCAGTCCCAATGACACGCATGCCGAGGTGGCGATCGCTGCGGCTCAGGCGGGCAAAGCGATCCTGTGCGAAAAGCCGCTGGGCCGGAACGCCGCCGAGTCAAAGGCCATCGTGGAGGCCGCCGAGAAGGCGGGCGTGCCTAACATGGTCTGGTACAACTACCGGCGGGTGCCGGCGGTTACCCTGGCCAAAGAACTGGTCAGCGAGGGCCGGTTGGGCCGCATCTTTCACTATCGCGCCAAATTTCTTCAGGATTGGACGATTTCGAAAGACCTGCCGCAGGGCGGGGAAGTGCTGTGGCGTCTCGACGTCGATGTGGCGGGAAGCGGCGTGACGGGAGACCTGCTCGCGCACTGCATCGATACGGCGATGTGGCTGAACGGTCCCATTGATTCGGTCGCCGCCGTCACCGAAACATTCATCAAAGAGCGCAAGCATAATCTCACGGGCAAGGTCCAGAAGGTCGGAATCGACGACGCGAGTGCGTTCCTGGCGCGCTTCGCGAACGGTTCATTGGGCACCTTCGAAGCGACCCGCTATGCGCGCGGACACAAAGCTCTATACACCCTCGAAATCAACGGCGAAGATGCGTCGATCATGTGGGACCTTCAAGACCTTCACCGCTTGCAATACTTCGATCATCGCGACGAAGGAAGACTGCGAGGTTGGCATTCGATCCACATTACGGATAGCGATCATCCTTATATGAAGCACTGGTGGGTGCCCGGCCTGCAAATCGGATACGAACACACCTTTGTCCATCAGGCCGCGGATTTCTTGTGCGGATTGGCTAATGGGAACGTGCCGGGACCGAGTTTTCGCGACGGGTTGGCAACCGATTATGTGACCGACGCCGTCCTGACCGCAGCCAGGAACCGCGACTGGGAAAAGGTGAACAGCGCGCGCTAAAGGGTGACGAAACAGAGTAGCGCCGACCTTTAGGTCGGATTTTCGGAATCATGCCGTCGACAAACCTTACGAATGAACTCGATCTGTCACTTGAGCGTTGGGCGAATTTCTATCTCCTCACGTCGGCGGCAGCCGCGGCCTTGATCGGTCTGTTGTTTGTCGTCATCACACTCGCCGCCGAGCGAACGGTGGGAACGGTCGAAGAAGGCACCGCTAAGATTCGCGTGTACCTTACGCCCACCGTGGTCTTTTTCGCTTCCGTATTAGTTGTTGCCGCGCTTCTAACCTTCCCGGACCATACTCGGCTCACGGCCACTCTTTGCATTTGCCTCGGGGGTGTCGGCGGCTTAGTTTACTCGGGGTCTCTTTTAATTGGAGGCAATAAGAAGACTCACGAAGAATGGCAGGACCTGCTCCTTTACGCGATTGTTCCATTTGCAGCATACGGGCTCCTTGTATTGGGCGGGGTCCTGTTACTCCGCGACCCCCAACTCGGCCTCACCTTAGTGGCTGTCGGTATGCTGTCGTTGCTTACGCTTGGTATTCGCAACTCCTGGGCCATCGCCATCGACGTCGTCACCACCCGTCCTGCCCGACATTAGCGTCAGCGTGACGGCGGGTTTGTAAAAGGTATAATTCCGAGTATTGATTGGGAGGCCTATGAAAGCATCCATATTCGTCGCGAAGTCTTCCACGGTTTTGAAGGCCAGCGTGATGGTGATGGGCCTGGCGCTCGGTTTGGCGTGGATGATGTGCCACGCAAGGCCGTTGGCAGCGGGGCAGGCCCAACTTGTCGCCGCCTCGGGAGCAGCAGCCACGGCGCAGGCGACCGGCAACCCCACGCCCCCTGCCCACCGGCAGAGATCGTCCGGTTTCCGGGAACCCGACCCGATCGATTTCTCCGACCACGCGGGCTATGTCCAGATCTTCGATGGTCAGACCCTGAAGGACTGGGTTGGCGATCCGTCCGTGTGGCGCGTCGAAAACGGCGCCATTGTGGGGGAATCCACCAAGGAAAAGCCCATTGGCAACAGTTATATCTCCTACCACGGCTTCGAGGCAAAGGACTTCGATCTGAAGCTCGAACTCAAAGTCGAGAATGGCGGCGGAAGCGGCATCCAGTATCGAAGTAAGACGGGATTGCCCTGGCGCCGCCAGCGCCCCGGCGAGCCAGGCCCCAACCTCGATTGGATGATGACGGGTCCCCAGGCCGACTTCTGGTTCCCAGTGACTCCCGGGACTGCTGAATACACCGGCCAATTCTATTCGGAAAATACCCCGCTCGGCATTATTGCGTGGCGCGGCCAAGTGGTGCAGACTTCGCCGGGAGTAGGGCCTCGGCTTCTGGGCAATATCGCCGATCGTACCGCATTGGGAGGGTATGTCAGGGTCAATGACTGGAACCAGTATCTGATTATGGCCCGGGGAGGCACGTTCATCCATATTCTCAATGGACAGTTGATGGCCGTATACGTGGACGATGACCCGAATTCTTCCAATAATCAGTCGGGGCTGATCGGGATTGAGATCGAGAGTTTCCCATGCAAAGTATCGGTGCGTGAAATCTGGGTCAAGAGACTTTAGTGCCCTGAACTAGAACACAATTATGAGGGAGGAATCAATGAGTGGAACATCCATCAATCAGATGACTCGAAGTGCCATGGAAGCGGGGGAAGGTGTTTTGCGGTTGACGCCTACCTGGGTTCCACGGTCGTTCCTGATGCCCGGCCAGCGGCTGAAGTTGGCAACCGAAGATCTCTATGCCTACGGAGCACATCGCGGGGGCATCGACGAACGCTGGTTTGCTTCCACCACCGAGGCCATGAACGACAACCGCACTCCTGACGAGGGATTGAGTTATGTGATTCAGGATGGGCAGCGATTTACTCTCAAGGACGCCATTGCCGCCGAGGGGCGGCAGCTCATCGGACCGAAACTGTGGGAGGAGTTCGAGCGCTGGCCGGTCTACAGCAAGTTTTTTGACAACCTGGGCCCCATCCCTCTCCACCTTCACCAAAACGCCGCCCAAGCCAAGCTGGTGGGCCAGGAAGGGAAGCCCGAGTCCTATTACTTCCCACCGCAACTAAACCCCTTTGACAACAATTTTCCGCATACCTACTTTGGCCTGGAGCCCGGCACCACCAAGGCGGATGTTCGCAAATGCCTGGAACGCTGGAACCAAGGGGACAACTGCATCCTGGACCTCTCCAAGGCCTACCGCCTGCGGCCCGGCACGGGCTGGTTGGTGCCGCCTTGCATCCTTCATGCTCCGGGCTCGCTGGTTACCTACGAACCGCAGTGGGGAAGCGATGTTTTTGCGATGTACCAATCCCTGGTCGAAGGCCGCTATGTGCCGTGGGATTTGCTGGTAAAGGACGTGCCCAAGGAAAAACACCACGACCTGGATTTTCTCGTGGATCAGATCGACTGGCCTATGAATACGGATACGCATTTCCGGGAACACCACTTCCTGCCAACTATCCCCGTTGCCGATACCGCTTCGGAAGGTTTTGTGGACCGATGGGTGGTCTACGGCAAAGTCGAGGGCCGCCAGCTTTTCAGCGCTAAAGAACTAACCGTTCAACCCGGAGCCCAGTGCACGATTAAGGACAATGGCGCGTACGGGCTGATCGTTACCCAAGGCCACGGGCGAATTGGCAAGCTCAAGGTGGATTGCCCATCCTTGATCCGGTTTGGGCAGTTGACAGAGGACGAAGTGTTTGTTTCATATGGCGCCGCGAGGGGGGGAGTAACCTTCGAGAACCATTCGAGTCGGGACCCGCTCGTGTCGCTGCGATATTTTGGCCCTGATACCAATCCCGACGCCCCGGAGGTCGGAGACTACAAGGCAACTCAGTAGCGAAAGGCCGATCAGGGTTGCAACCGCGATAAAATTGTCCGACTTCAAATAAGAATTCGGACATTTAGGCATGTTAGCTTGGAAGCTTATTTTATCGCTGAGGAGAAAAACATCAATTCCTTCTAATTAGCCGGTCAAATTGGACATTGGAATGCTCGGGATATTATAGGGGCCTCAAATCGGACATTAAGCCCCTGAAGGGTCGGAAATTGCCGCTTTGCCGGCGAGGTTCAGATGCCTGACGTTCCCGCAGCACCCAAAGCCCGAAAGTTCCGCGGCCAAGTTCTTATCGATTGGGACCGTTGCAAAGGTTGCGGCTTCTGCGTCGAATTCTGTCCCCCGAAAATCCTGGCTTTTTCCCCGGAGTTCAACAGCCACGGGTACCACCCGCCTTACCTAACCAATGAGGAGGCCTGCACGGGTTGCGATCTCTGCGGACTCTACTGCCCGGACTTTGCAGTTTTTGGGGTGCGCGTGCCCAGAATTGACGATTGATGAAGAACCCGAAATGACTTTAACCAATGCCAATCCCAAATCGGTGCTCACCGGGGCGCACTTCCTGGACGGCGATTGCGCCTGTAGCGAGGGGGCGCTCGCGGCGGGGGCTAACTTCGCTGCCGGGTATCCCATAACTCCTTCCACCGAGGTTGTCGAGCACTTCGCTTCGCGCATTCCTACCGTGGGCGGCGTCTTTCTCCAGATGGAGGATGAACTCGCTTCATCGATTGCCATCGTGGGCGCAGCCTGGGGCGGCGCCAAGGCTTTCACGGTCACCTCCGGCCCGGGCTTCTCGCTGATGATGGAGCACCTGGGTTACGCCGCGATGACGGAAACCCCCCTGGTGCTCGTGGATGTGCAGCGCGGCGGGCCCTCCACGGGCTTGCCCACCCTGCCGGGGCAGGCCGACATGATGCAAGCGCGCTGGGGCTCACATGGCGACTACGAAATCATCGCCCTGTGTCCCAACTCACCGCAGGAATGCTTCAATCTGACCATTGACGCGTTCAATTTTGCCGAGGAATACCGCACGCCGGTGCTGGTGATGATGGACGAGTGCGTGGGCCACATGACGGAAAAGGTGGTGATCCCGCCCGCCGACGAGATCAAGCTCTACCCCCGGCGCTACACTTCACTGCCACCCTCGGAATATTTGCCTTTCCGGCCGGGGCCGGACGGAATTCCGGAGATGGCGAAGGCGGGGGAGGGGTATCGCGCCGAGGTCACCGGCTTAACCCACGACGAACACGGCTATCCCGCGATGAACTGGCAGGCGCAACACAAACTGGTGAGCCGGCTGGTGGGGAAAATCCGCGACCATGCGGACCGCATCACGCGCTGGGAAGAGCGACAGATGGAAGACGCCGACGTCGTGGTGGTGGCGTACGGCATCACCTCGCGCGTGGCGGAGCGGGCCATGCAACTGGCGCGCGCCGAGGGGCTGAAGGTGGGCCTGCTGCGGCCAGTGGTGGTATGGCCCTTCCCGGACAAGCGCATCCGTGAGCTGGCAGCGCGCGTTCACGCCTTCCTGGTGGTGGAGATGAATTACGGCCAGATGGTTAATGAGGTGGAACGCTGCGCCGGCGGCCAGGCGCGTACCCTGCTGCTCGGACACGGCGGCGGCACGGTACACGAACCGGAAGAAATCCTGAAGGCGATTCGCGAGGCGGCGTCATGAGCATCCCCATCAACCCGGTCGAACCCTTCCTGCGCGCGGACCGCATGCCGCACATCTGGTGCCCGGGCTGCGGCATCGGCACCACCGTGAACTGTTTTGCCCGCGCCCTGGTGGAATCGAAGCTGCCGCTCGAAAAGGTTGCCGTGGTTTCGGGCATCGGCTGCACGGGGCGGGTGGCGGGGTATATGCACCTCGATTCCTTCCACACCACCCACGGGCGCGCCATTCCTTTTGCCACCGGCCTCAAATTGGCCAACCCCAACTTGCACGTCGTGGTCTATAGCGGCGACGGCGATCTGATTGCGATCGGCGGCAACCATTTTATTCATGCCGCGCGCCGCAATGTTGATATTACAGTTATCTGCGTAAATAATTTCACCTATGGGATGACGGGCGGCCAGGTAACGCCCACCACGCCGCTCGGCGCCATCGCCACCACTTCGCCCTATGGGTGCTTCGAGCGGCCCTTCAACCTACCATTCCTGGCGGAATCGTCGGGCGCCGTCTACGTGGCGCGCTGGACGGCTTATCACGTCCGCTACATTGCGCATGCGATGGTGGAAGCCTTCCAGAAGAAAGGATTTTCGTTTATCGAAATTCTTTCGCCCTGCCCCACGCTCTACCAGCGGCGCAATAAGATGGGCGACGGGCTCGACACCATGCGCTATTACAAGCAGCGGAGCATCATTAAGAACGGCGCCCGGACGCAAGATGTGGATATCAGCCTGCAAGGGGACATCATCGTGGGCAAGTTCGTGGACATCGAGCGGCCCACCTTGCAGCAAACCATGGATCAACAGTTCCGGCAGACACTCAAGGACCGCTACGCCGGTTGGGGAGGGGCCTGATGGCAAGCGCGGGAATCCGCATCGCAGGATTTGGCGGACAGGGCGTGATCCTGGCGGGCATGGTAATCGGCAAAGCCGCGGCCATCCACGACGGCAAGTTTGCCACCCTCACCCAGAGCTTCGGCCCGGAAGCGCGGGGCAGCGCGTGCAGCGCGCAGTTGATCGTCTCCGACGAACCCATCCTCTACCCTTACCTCACGCAGCCCGATATCCTGGTGGTCATGTCGCAGGAGGCCCATGCGCGCTTTGGGTCTGACCTCAAGCCGGGGGGCATGCTGCTTTACGAGCAAGATCTGATTCATCTGGATCATACCACGCAAGGCATACGCCACTATGGAATCCCGGCGACGCGTTTCGCGGAAGAGTTGGGCCGCAAGCTGGTGCTCAACATGGTGATGGTGGGCTTTGTCACCGCGCTCGCTGGACTCGCCACGCCCCCAGCCGTCCGCCAGGCGATTGCCGATTCCGTGCCCAAAGGTACCGAGAATCTGAACCTCGCCGCCTTCGAAAAAGGCCTCGAGTTCGGCCAAGGCCTGCTCGCCGCTCCGCACGCCGCGTAATCCTATTCAGACAGTCTTGCCGGGCGCTGCCGCGATGTTGGGGAGGGGCTTCGCCTGGCCGGGCCCGTGCAGCTTCTGGCAGGGTTTTTTCCGGCGAGCCAGGTGGAGGTAGTCCAGCACCAACTGCCGCTTGAGGTGCTGGATCGCTTTGGCAGGATCCACGCCTTTGGGGCAAACGCGGGAACATTCGCCGGCGTAATGGCAGCGGAAGGCTCCGTGCGCGGAGCCGGTCATGGTGCTGCGATCACCCCGCCCATCGTCCCGCGTGTCCGCGTTATACCGCTGGGCCGCCGACAAGGGCATGGGTCCCAAGTACCGCGCGTCGGTCGCGAGCGTCGGGCAGGCCGCCATACAGCAGCCGCACTTGATGCAGTAACTGAATTGAAGATAGCTCTCGAGCTCCGCCGGAGACTGGTAGAACTCCCCCTGCGGGTCATTGATTTCCCCTTCATCCGCTCGCACGATGTAAGGCTTGAGCGAACGATGTTTGTCAAACATCGTCAGAAGGTCGGGGACGAGGTCACGGATGATCTCAAAATTCGGCAGGGGGCTTACCGTAAGATCCTTCGAGGCGATATGCAGGATCTGGGTGTTGCAGGCGAGCGTCGGGTGGCCGTTCAGGAGCATGCCGCACGACCCACAGACGCCCATGCGGCACGAATAGCGCCAGGCGAGCGAGGCATCCAGGTTTTCTTTGATGTAATGCAGGCCGTCCAGCACCGTCATACCGGCGCGGACGGGTATGGTGTAGATCTGCACGTACGGCTTGCGATCGCGCTCCGGATTGTAACGTGTGATGTGGAAGTTGATGGGCCGTGCGGTTTTGCTGTTCTCCGGCATAGCTACCCCCTCACTCCGGCTTTGGCGATGGCATGGGCCGCGATGGCCCCCCAGGTTCCCAGTCCGAGCAGGCCCAGTCCCAAAATGAGCAGGACGACGGTGATGGCCTTTTCGGCGGCGGGCTTCAGCGTCAGCTCAAAAAGGATGGTCCGCAGTCCGTAGAGACCGTGATAGAGCGCGACGGCAAGGAGAAGAACGTAAGTGACGGTAAAGAACAACTGGCCATCGCGATACAGGCTGTTCGCTTTGGAAATCGCCTCACCCCCGAGGGGCGCATGCAGGTGAGTGATACCACCCAGGTGCATGATGAGCATGTGGAGGCCGAGCAGGAAGAGGATCACCACTCCCGCTGCCATGTGCCAGCTCCAGTATTTTGTTTCGCCCATTTCTCCTCCTACTTCGCCAACCCTAAGAACTCATACCCGCCCGCGGCGAGAAAAATCGCCGCCAGGACCATCATGATAATCAGCAACGGACGCTGGACGTTCAGCGACGTCTTGTAGGGATAGACAGGCTCGATGGGCTTGCCGACCGCGAAGCCCAGTTCCACCAACACCAGGCGGACGCCATTAAAGGCATGGTAGGCAAACGCTGCGAAGACCAGAAACTCCCCGAACTTGAAGATGGGCTGGTGAAAGACTCCGCCCTCAACCCATAGATAGATGCCCGTGGCGCGCAGGCTCGTCACCACAACGTGCATCAGGAAGTACAAAAGGATGCCCAGGCCGGTGAGGCGATGCAGGATGTATGCGTAGCGCTCCACACCCCAACGTCCTCCTCCCAACCATCCCCACACCCCGAGCCGATCATCGTACCTTTTGATTTCGGCCATACCGGCCTCCCCTGCTCATTGGTGATTGGCGATTGGTGATTGGTGATTGAGCACCAAGCCGTCATCGTCGTCGTTTTTCAATCAGCAATCATCAATCGGCAATCACCAATTATTAATACTTCCTCTCCACCGGCTTCCAGTTGGTTATCGTCACGGGCTTATATTCCAGCCTCGGCTTACCTCCCGTGTAGTAAACCATGGAGTGGCCCAGGAACCTCTCGTCGTCGCGCTTGGAGAAATCCGTGCGGGCATGAGCCCCTCGCGATTCCTGCCGGGCCAGGCCCGCAGAGAGCAAAACCTCGGCCAAGTCCAACAAATTTTCGGTCTCCAGTGCCTGAATGAGGTTGGTGTTGTAGATGCGGCTCTTGTCCTGGAGGGTGATATACCGGAAGCGCTGCTTCAAGTCGGCAATCTTGTTGAGGCCCTCGCGCATGGATTCCCCGTTGCGGTAGACTCCCGCATGTTTATCCATCAGGGTGCGCAGCTCCCGGCGGATGTGGGCCGGGTTTTCCGGTCCGGTCCGTTTCAGCAGGTCGTCGAAAACACGTTTCTCTTCTTCCCGGATTTTGTCTTCCGGCAGGGCGCTCAGCTTGGGGGCCGGTCCCAGGTACTTCGCGATCTCACCGCCCGTAATGCCGCCCCATACCAGGCATTCCGCCGTAGAGTTGCACCCGAGGCGATTGGCGCCGTGCATCGAGTGGCAGGCCACCTCGCCGGCCGCCCAGATATTTTCCACCTTGGTCCGGCCGTCAATGTCGGCCTCAATGCCACCCATGGAGTAGTGAGCCACGGGGCGGATAGGAATCTGGTGGGTGATCGGATCGATCCCCAAGAACTTCATGCACACTTCCCGAATCAAGGGCAGGCGCTTGTTGATCCGCTCCGCCCCCAGGTGGGTCAAATCGAGGTAGATGTAATCAAGGCCATCGTCTCCCGGTAATCCGCGCCCCTCGAGGATTTCCGTCATCTCCGACCGGGAAACGATGTCGCGCGGCGCCAGCTCCATCATTTTGGGCGCGTACTTCTCCATAAAACGCTCGCCCTTAATGTTGCGCAGGTAGCCGCCCTCTCCGCGGCAGCCCTCCGTCATCAGAATACCCGAGGGCACCAACCCCGTCGGGTGAAACTGCAAGAACTCGGGATCCTCCAAGGCCAAACCCGCCCGGTAGGCGATGGCCTGCCCGTCACCCGTGACGGTTTGCGAGTAGGTGGTAAATCCGTACAGGTTCCCCAACCCCCCCGAAGCAATCAGCAGGGCTTTGCCGCGCAGAACATAAAACTCGCCCGTGGGTGCATCAAAAAGGGTTAAAGCGGCAAAGCGGTCCCCATCAAGGAGCAGGGAAGTAACAAAACATTCGTCGTAGCGCCGGAAATTCGGGTATTTGACCAGGGTATCGTAGAGCGCCTGCATTTCGAAGAAGCCAGTCTTATCCGCCGCCATGCACGCCCGCGGAAAGGAATGGCCCCCAAACGGTCTCTGCATGATGCGGCCGTCGTCGCGGCGTGACCACGGGCAACCCCAGTGCTCGAGCCGCCGGATTTCATCGGGCGAGGTGCGAACAAAACGATCCACCACGTCCTGGTCCGCCAGAAAATCTGCACCTTTCACGGTGTCCCAGGCGTGCAACTCAAGGCTGTCTCCTTGCTCAGGCCGCATCACCGCGGCAGTGCCTCCCTCCGCACATACGGAATGCGAGCGCATCACTTGCACCTTCGACACGATGCCGATGTCGGCTTTACCCCGTGTTTGGATACAGATCTCCAGGGCGGCGCGCAAACCCGCGAGTCCGGTTCCCAGGATCAAGACGTCATGAGTGATCTGCTGCATGCTCTGCATACTCCTTGGGGCTTCCCACCCCCCAACCGGTGAAGGGAGCAAGACGATAACCATCCCGGCTGGGCGGGATTGCCGGGCTCCGTCGATTGGGCGGGGCCTGAGCGGACGCCATTGTTGCACCCGTCAAGTCTGATGTCGAGGGACAGAAAGTCAGGCGCTTGAGATACCGTGACTGGCTGGCCTTCAAGACTGCGCGCGAAATCCCGCCGCGGTTTCTCGATGAAATCCGCAAGCCACGGAAGTCCGGGGGACCGCTGCGACAACGCCGCGTTTGAACTGCCGCAAGCTTACGGTATATACTGCTTGACAAGGGATTAATATCAATTCCAGGAGAGGAAATTGCCCATGTTGCCGCTTAAGCTTGGGGGAGTGGACCAATTCACGGCGGTTCGAGAGTTCCTCAGCCAGGCGGGGTATAGCGAGCCGGCGGCCTGCCGGCGGTTGGGCGTCGGGAGGCTACATGAGTATCTGAAAGACAATGAGCAGCCTGCCGTTGCCCCCGCGGCGGAAGGGTCGGACGCCCTCAGTGTTCTGCTGCGCGTATTCCTGGCGGGAAAATCCGTGAGCCGCGATCTGGTGGCCGGGGTCATTCCGAGCGCGGTTCGGGAATCGATGGAAGCTCTGGGCATCCTGTGTGCTGACCCTGCTGATCGCGAGCGGTGTTACTCGCCGGTGGTACTCTATCCCGTCTGCGGCCTCTACATCGCCTCCGATCGGTGGAAAAGTCCCGACGGTTCACCCATCTCGATTGACTATGTCTTTCCCGCCATCCACGTTCTCACCCACGACTTTCTGGAGTTTCTACCGCAAACCCCCTGTGACAAATTCCTGGAACTTTGCTCCGGTACGGCCATCGCCGCGCTGTGGGCCTCCCAGCGTTACGCCCGGCAGTCCTGGGCGGTGGACATCACCGAGCGGGCGGCGCAGTTTGGGGAATTCAACCGCCGGCTGAACCAGGTGAGTAACTCCGTGGTGATGCAGGGCGACCTCTATGCGCCCGTAAGCGGGATGAGGTTTGACCGGATTGTGGCTCATCCCCCCTATGTTCCCGCCCTGGAACCCGGCGCGATCTATGCCGATGGCGGAGATGACGGCGAGTTCGTAACCCGCGCCATGGTGCAAGGGTTACCGCGCTTCCTGGCGCCACACGGCCGCTTTTACTGCCAGACGATGGGTGTGGAACGTGAGGGTGAGCCCTTTGAGCAGCGCGTCCGGCAGTGGCTGGGCGCGGAACAGGCGGCCTTCGATATCTTATTGGTGGTGAGGCGGACCCAAGGCCCAGCGCAGTTTGCCTATCGCGCGACGCGGAACAAGAAAGGCGATTGGGAGCAAATGGACCAGTGGCTGGCCCACTTGAAGAAGCTGAAGGTGAAGAACCTTGTCTATGGGTGGTTGATTATTCAGGGAAAGGAAAGCGAGAGAAGCGCCTTCACGGTCCGACGCCAGAGGGGGGAGCACTTTGCCGCTGCGGAAGTCGAGTGGCTGCGGAATTGGGAAACCACGTGGGCGATGCCTTCCAGCGTCGAACTCCTGCTGCGGTCCCGGCCGCTGGCCGCGGCGAACCTCGAACTGCAGGTTGTCCATGCCATGCGTAATGGCCAATTAGTCCCCTCGAAGTATACGCTCCGGACTACCTACCCCTTTGACGAGGAATATGAATGCCCAGCGTGGGTGGCAACGCTCATGGCCAAGTGTGATGGAAAAACCACCTCGCGTGAGCACTTCGAGGCGGGTAAACGGGATAAATGTATTCCGGTCGATATGACGGACGACCAGTTTGCAGACACGGTCGGAGAGTTGGTTTCCCGAGGGATCATCGAAATCGAAGGTTTTGTGCCGCCTCGGAGAACCAACGCCCATGCCGAGCTTTTGGCGGGATTGTGACCACATCCCTTAAATGCACAGTGCCTCTATTTGATGTGAAGGCACCTTTGCGCCGCCATGTGGCGAGGTAGACTTGCCGCTACGTCCATATGGCGAGGTAAACTCGCCGCTACGTCATCGAACCGAGACACCTCCCTTAAATGATTATGCTTGACAAAATGGCCCTAACGGTAGGATTCTAATCGTACAACAAAGAGCAGGACGAAGTAATAAGACCACTTTTCGCCTGAGCGATGTGTGGCATGATCTTCTGCAAGACTTGCGCGTTTCGAGAGCCCCTCACGGAAGCGGACGGAACAGTGTTCAGCAAAAAGGCGGATGGCATTCATCCGCGACAGGGTTGAGGGCGTGATTCTAACTCAAGACATCAAGATGGATACGTAACACCTGGACAGTGTGCGGCCGCGGCGATTCGGGGCTTTTTGGTGTTTTGGGGCTTTAGCATCATCATTGTTTTAACACGAACAGTTGTTGGGGGTGGCTCTGCCACATTGTACGCGAAGCTGCGCCACGGCAAACTCAATCGAGGGGGAAACACTTATGACAGAAGAAAAGAAAAAGACATTCGAAAATGACCAGGAGACCATAAAGCCTACCAGGGGCAAGGAGGACGAGCTCACCGAGAAGGACTTGGAGAAGGCCTCTGGCGGACATTTTCCTAAGGTCGACATAGTGACTCAGGATTAGATGAATTAGCATGGGGTGTTAGCTTTCGAACCCAGTCCGACCTGAGCGAAGTTCTTGCTCAGAAAACTCAAAAGAGGAGGAAACACTTATGGCAGACGAAAAAGAAAAGACAATCCAGGCCGACCAAGAAGCCACAAACCCGGCCGGAGACAAGCAGGCTGAGCTCTCCGAGAAGGATTTGGAAAAGGCCTCTGGCGGAGCCTTTGATGCGTACATACAAATCAACGACATAAAGACCGAAAGTTAATGAGGATCATTAAGACAGGCGCTGAGCGTGTCCGAATTGGAACTTAGCCTGCCATAGATAAATGGTCGTTAGGACAGGAGAATTGGCCAGGAGAATTGGCCTTGACTTCGCAACCGCCGGTGTTACGATGCAGGCATATTGCAAATTAGCCGGTAGCGCGACCCATCGTGAAGGGCCGCGGCCTTTGGTTGTCAAATGGGAGCAGACCACAGACCTCCCAAACAGCTCGGCTCAACACGCTTCTTTTTGGTCAGGGAACTTCGAAAAGGGGGAAGTAATCATGGCAGAAGAAAAAGAAAAGGCAATCGAGAAGGACAAGGAAACCAAAAAGCCGGCCGGCGGCAAGAAGGATGAGCTCTCGGAGAAGGACTTGGACAAGGCATCCGGCGGTGGCCATGTAGGCTGGATCGAAGTCGACAAAGTTTAACTCCGCCCCTTTGCACGCGTGAGTGTGGCACCGCGAGTTTTTCTCGGTCCAGAAAGACGGACTTGGCGAAGACCCGAGGGGTGCGCGGTCATGCGGTAATACAAGGTCTCGGCTTGGAAGTACATGCGCGTTGAAGGTGGTCGAATTCGTGAGCCGCCAGCGCGGATGTGAGTGTGTGTCCCACCCGCAGTTGAAGGCATTTCTATTCGAGAAGACTCCACCCAAGTCCGCTCGAACGGAGCCCGTGGCGAGCGTTGCGCGCAGCTTAGCGAAACGGTCGCGCGGAATCCTCATGATGGTGTCCTGGCGACGCAGCACGCCGACGCCCTCCATGAAGAAGGCCAACTCGAAAAGGCAGCCGCGGAGTACCGCCGGGCGCTGGGCCTCGACAAGACCCTGGCGGACGCATGGTACGGGCTCGGTCGCGTTGAACTTGATCTGGGCGCGACGGGCGAGGCCCTGCGGTGTTTTCGGCGCGTCTTAATACTGGCTCCTGGCCGGGCAACTGCCCATTTCAACCTAGGGAAAGCGCTCTTCGACCTGGGGGAGATCGATGCCGCGGTGGACCATTTCCGCACCGCCGCTGACGCCCCTGACCCCGGTTTGCGCCAAAAGGCCCTCGGCGTCCTCGCTTGCATCATACCTGGCAGCCCGCGCGCCGACCATCTCGCCGTGCTGCAAACTCGGCGGGAGTCGGCCAGACTCGAGGCAGCAAGGGAAGTTCCGGCCAGCTCATCAATCCAACGGCCCGCAGCGTCCAGCGGCAAACTGCGCCTGGGTTACTGCTCCAAGTTCTTCCACGCTCGCAACTGGATGAAGCCGGTGTGGGGTGTCATCAATCACCACGACCGCTCGGTCTTCGAAGTCCACCTGTTTTCCGACGGCATGCCCCCAAGCACCGAGAGCGGGTACCAGGCGAACCCGCTGGACCAAATTTACGACGCCAGAGGCCTCTCCAACGCCGACCTCGCGAGCCTCGTCACGCGTACCGGAATCGACATCCTCATCGACCTTAACGGCTACAGCTACCAGCGTCGCCTGGGCCTCTTTATGCGGCGCCCGGCGCCCGTTATCATCGGCTGGTTTAACATGTACGCGACGAGTGGAATCGACTCGTTCGATTACATTATTGGCGATGCTACGGTCATCCCCGCTGCGGAGGAGCAATTCTATTGCGAGCGCGTGCGGCGCGTCGCCGGATCTTACCTGGCTTATTCGGTTCTCTATTCCGTCCCGGACGTCGCGTCCCCGCCTTGCCTTATCAATGGCCATATCACTTTTGCAAGTCTGTGCTCGCAATACAAGATCACCGATGAGGTGATCGCGGCTTGGGCAATGATCCTGCGCCGCGCCCCCCACACGAAACTCCTCCTTAAAAACCGCGAGCTGGGGGACGCGACGAACCGGTCCGCGCTGCTTGAACGGTTCGCCACCTGGCAGATTGCTCCGGACCGCCTCCGGCTTGACGGCCCCGCCCCGCACGAAGCGTTCCTCGCGGCGTATGCGCGTGTGGACATTGCGCTCGACACCTTTCCCTATAACGGCGGTACGACCACTATGGAGGCGCTGTGGCAGGGAGTGCCGGTGCTCACCTTCAACGGGGATCGATGGGCCAGCCGCCAGAGCCGTTCGCTATTGCTCGCCGCAGGCCTCGAGGATTGGTGCCTGCCGGATCGCGATGCCTATATCGCTCGGGCGGTCACGCTGGCTCAATCGCCAACTACGGCTGCGGAATTGGCCTCGCTGCGCGCTACCATGCGAGAGCGCCTTGCCCACATGCCGGTTTGTGACAGTGCGGGGCTATGCCGTGCCCTCGAGGACATTTATCGCGAGGTGGCGAGGTGAAAAAAAGCTTAGGAGAATTGCCCTTGAATTCGCAGCCGCCTTGTCACTAGCCCCCTCGAAGCAACAGTGCCGTGACAGCGCGGCGAGCATGATGCGTGGTCCCTAATGAGGTATCGGGTGAGGCGCGCCGGGTAACTTTTGGGTAGCCCCGCGGCCGGAAAAGGGGCATACTTGTGCGCGGCGGCTATAGCGCTACCAAGCTCGGCAGGAGAAAACTACCCGATGAACAGCTTGCAGTGCCGGCGGTCGGCACTCGCTGTCGGAACCATCCTCGTAGTTTGCTGCCTGGAGGCCCTGGGCCAATCCAGCGCGCCTTCTCCCCCGCCGCTCGGTCTTCTGGAGGCCTTGCAGTCGACGCTCGCTAACCAGCCGGGGCTGCACATTCAGGAACAGCAGGTCGAGGCCAACCGGGGGGCCAGCCGGGAGGCGAGCGGGTTATTCGACACGGTCCTAGGAACCACCTTTTCCCAAAACCGCATCAACAATCCTCTCACCCTCTTCAACCAGGAAGAGGCGGGCCTGCTGGGGATCATCACCAACAACCAGGTCAGCAACGTGACCAGTCTTGATATCGGGGCCACCAAGGAATACCGCAATGGTGTGACGATCAGCCCGAGTCTGCTGACCACGCGTACGACCGACAACATCTATGATATTGGGGGCGTCAACCTATCCACGCTGGCATTCCAGGTGACCGTGCCCTTGCTGCGCGGGCGCGGGCGCGACGTGGTGGCGGCCCGCGAGACCGCCGCGGGAATCGAGGTCGAGGCAAGTTTGCTCGATCTCAACCAAACCATCAGCAACCTGTTGTCGAATACCGCTTCCAGCTACTGGAATGCCGTGGGCGCGGCGAGAAACCTGAAGGTGGCGCAGGAATCCGAAGAGCGCGGCAAAATCTACGTGGAGAACGTTAAGACCCTGATTGCCGCGGAGCGTGTGGCGCAGGCGGAAATCCATCAAGTCAACGCTAATCTGGCCACCCGGTCGGCCGCGCGCATCGCCGCGGAGCAAAGCCTCCTGGCGGCGCGCCAACAACTCGCCCTGGCCATGGGCATGAGCACGGACCAGATGGCGAGCGTAGGAATGCCCGTCGAGGACTTCCCAGCCGATGACGGCCAAGTCCTGGCCGTCCTGAATTCCCATTCCCTTCAGGAGTTCTATAATTCGGCTCTGGAACAACGCGCGGACTACCTGGCGGCCAAGAAAAGGGAAACGGAACAAAAAACGCTGGTGACGCCGGCCCACAACGCCCTTTTACCCCAGCTCAACCTGAACCTCAGCACGGGTTACTCGAGCTTGGACGAGGGCACGGGCATCGTTAACTATTTGGGTTCTCCCGGACACGCGCCCCGGGGACCGGACGTGGGCGTGGGCGTCACCTACCAATTTCCACCCAGCAATAATGCCGCCTTCGGAGCGCTCATGCAGGCGCAATCCAGTGTTCGCCAGGCGGAGCTGCGCACCCTCCAGACCTCGCAGAGCATCATGGCTTCCGTGGTGACGGCGGTGGGAGGGGTGCGCAACGCCGCGCTCCAGTTGCAGAGGGCGCAGGAAGCTGCGGCCGCGTCCCAGGCGGCGCTGGATGGCGAGCGCGAAAAGTATCGGTTGGGGGTGGGGCAAATCGTCGACGTATTGACGATGGAAGACCGGCTGACGGTGGCGGAGCAAAGCCAGGTGAGCGCCGAGGTCGGCTATGCGCTGGCCCTGACCCAACTGCGCTTTGCCACCGGCTCGATTGTCGCACCGGACAAAACCGTTCAAGCGGTCGATCGCGATGTTTTCTTCACCGTTCCCGTTCCCGCCGCTCAGAAACCGCCGGCCGGGAAGGAATGAAACCCGATGGAAACCAGCATTTTCCGTAAAACTTCGCTCGAGCGCCTGTCCTCTCCGGAACAGCTTGACACCATCATGCGGTTGACCGGGGCGAAGCGATGGCTGGCGCTGGCCGGGATGTTTCTCATCCTGGGTGTGGCCGTCATTTGGGGCTATGAGGGGACAATCGATACGAAGGTGAGCGGATCGGGCGTCATTGTCCGTACCGGAACTGTCCTGAACGTGGTCACGGCGGGTTCGGGGTTGGTGACGAGCATCAACGTTAATCTGGGTGACCGCGTGAAGGCCGATCAGGTGGTTGCCAAGGTTTCGGATATGGAAATGTTGGAGAAAATCCGCTTGGCTCGCTCGGCCCTGGAGGAAGCGAAAGCGGAAAGGGAGCGCAATCTTTTATCGCGCCAGCAAGGCGCGCAACTCCAATTGGACGCGCTGGCGCGTGACCTGGCGAATGCCCAGCGGGAAATTCAGGAACTCGGAGAGCAGGTGAAGATTGCCACGGAGCAAATCGGCGTCGATAATCAACTTCTTACCAAAGGACTGATTACCCGCCAGCAGACCCTTCAAGATCAGCAGAAACTGGTTGAAATCAAGGGTCAAATCGAGACTCTCCAGGCGAAGATCAAACAGATCCAAGCCGATCAATACACGGCCCGAACCAATCCGGAGCGATTCGACGAGGAGATGAAAGCCCGCACCGCGGAGTTGGAGCGGAACCTGGCCGGCCTGGAAAATGAGATGGCCATTCAGTCCAACGTGGAAAGCCCTTACGACGGGCAGGTTATCGAGATGAAGGCGGTGCCGGGGAGTCTGGTCACCGCGGGCAGTCCCATTCTCAGCATCCAGCCCCAAGGAAATACCCTGGAAGTGCTCGTCTATCTGCCGTCCCTCCAGGCCAAGGCGGTGCAGCCGGGGATGGAGGCGGAAATATCTCCTTCCACGGTCAAGCGCGAGGAGTTCGGTTTTATCCGCGGCCGAGTGATTTACGTCGGAGAGTTTCCCGCCAGCTCTGACGCCTTGATGCGCAATTTCCAAAATGAGACGTTGGTTCACGCGATCATGGAGGGGGGCCCGGTGACGGAATTGCGAGTCACCCTGGAGCGCGATCCGATGACCTCGAGCGGGTACAAGTGGTCGTCTTCCCGGGGCCCGGCGATTGCGATCAGCAGCGGCACACTCTGCACGGTGCAGGTGATCACCCGCCACCAGCCGCCGGTGAGCCTGCTGTTCCCCTTCTTCAAGGACAAACTTGGCCTCAGCTAATCCCATGGGCACTACGGCAATCAATCCCAAACCGGCGCCTGCCGCCAAGTCCCAAAGCAGTTGGCTGCGCCGCAGCCGGGTCACAACTCCCACCGTATTGCAGATGGAAGCAGTGGAGTGCGGGGCCGCCTCCCTGGCGATCATTCTCGGCTACCACGGCCGAATCGTTCCCCTGGAGGAGTTGCGGGTTGAGTGTGGCGTTTCGCGAGACGGCAGCAAGGCCAGCAGTCTCCTGAAAGCCGCGCGCAATTACGGCCTGCACGCCAAAGGCTACAAGAAGGAGCCCGCACAACTTCGGGAATTGCCGCTGCCCATGATCGTCTTCTGGAACTTCAACCACTTTCTGGTGGTGGAGGGCTTCGGAAAGAACAAGGTTTATCTCAACGATCCGGCCCAGGGCCGCCGGTGGGTGGAGGATCAGGAGTTTGATGAGTCCTTCACCGGAGTCGTGCTGACCTTCGAGAAGGGACCCGCCTTCGAGAAGGGTGGGAAGAAAGCCAACGTTTTTCAGATGCTGGCGGCGCGCCTTCCGGGAAGCCGTTTGGCGCTCCTCTATCTCATGCTTGCCACGTTGGGTCTGGCCATCCCGAACCTGGTGATTCCCGTCTTTTTCAAAATCTACGTCGACAATCTTCTGGTGGATGGCCTGACCAGTTGGCTCGCCCCGCTGCTGCTGGTCATGACAGTCACGGCATTGGTGAAGGCCCTCCTGACGTTCCTTCAGCAGGATTCTTTGCAGCAAGTGGAGCTGAAGCTGGCGCTGACCTCTTCCGCCAAGTTCTTCTGGCACGTGCTGCGGCTGCCTACGGAGTTTTTCGCGCAACGCTACGCCGGGGAAGTCAGCTCGCGCCTGCAACTCAACGACCGGGTAGCGACCCTCCTCTCCGGGGACGTGGCCACGAATCTGGTCAACATTCTTCTGATCGGGCTTTATGCGGCGTTGCTGATTCAATACGACGCCCTGCTAACCGTCATTGGTATTCTCATCGCCGCGATTAATATCGCGGCCTTGCGCATTGTCCAGCGCCAGCGCGTGGACCAGAACCGCCACTTGCTGCAAGAGCAAGGCTGCTTGATGGGAGTCTCGGTGAGTGGCTTGCAGACCATCGAGACCCTCAAGTCATCGGCGTCAGAGTCCGACTTCTTTGCCCGCTGGAGTGGCTACCAGGCCAAAGTCGTCAATGCCGAACAAACCTTCGGGTACTCCTCGGTGTTCCTCTCGGCCATTCCCTCCTTCCTGACGGGTCTCAATACCGCCGCCGTGCTCGGTTTGGGGGGCTTGCGGGTGATGAACGGATTCCTGACCATGGGTATGCTCATCGCCTTCCAGAGTTTGATGAGCAGCTTCATCGATCCCGTCAACAAATTGGTGAATCTGGGCAGCAAGACTCAGGAGATTGAGGGCGATCTCGCTCGCCTGGACGATACGCTACGCTACCCTCCGGATCCCCAAGTGGGGCCGGCCGCGCTGGCGGGAGATAGCCCTGCCGTTCAGGAGCGCCTTGCCGGACATCTGGAATTGCGCGACGTGACTTTTGGTTATAGCCGCATGGAACCGCCCCTGATTACCAACTTCAGTTTGACCCTGAAGCCGGGGCAGCGCGTGGCCCTGGTGGGGGCCTCGGGAAGCGGCAAGTCGACCGTGTCAAAGATCGTCTCCGGGCTTTATCAGCCGTGGTCGGGTGAATTGTTATTCGATGGCCGGCCGCGGCGCGAGATTCCGCGCGGCGTCCTGAACAACTCTATCGCCATGGTGGACCAGGACATATTTCTCTTCGATGGGACCCTGCGCGACAACCTGACCATGTGGGATGCCACGGTGGAACATTCGGCCATTGTCCGGGCTGCCCAGGACGCGGGCGTTCACGACGAGATCACCAGCCTCCCAAACGGCTACGATTTCCGGGTGGAAGAGGGCGGGCGGAACTTGAGCGGCGGGCAGCGGCAACGCCTGGAGATCACCCGCGCGCTGGTCAACAATCCGCGCATCCTTATTCTCGACGAAGCCACCAGTTCGCTCGACGCTTACAGCGAGAAACACGTGGATGACTGTTTGCGCCGGCGCGGCTGCACGTGCTTGATCGTGGCGCATCGCCTCAGCGCCATCCGCGACGCCGATGAGATTATCGTCCTGGAACGCGGTGAAGTGGTGCAGCGCGGCACCCACGAGGAAATGATCCGCGTGGACGGCCCATATCGAAGGCTCATTGAAGCGGTGTAGTTGCCCAACGAAATGGATATCACGCCAATAACCCGGCTGGAGGAGCAAGGGGTCATCCTGGATTTACACTCCGGGGTCCCGTTCTCCCTCCAGGACCCGGAGAAAATCTGGGTGGTGTTGGAGGGGAAACTCGACCTCTTCTTGGTGGAAATGCGCAATGGGGAACCGGCGGGGGCGCGCCATCATATCATGCGGGTTGAGGGCGGAAACCCCGTGATGGGATTTAGCAAGCAGACGGACGCCGCCTTTGGAGTGATTGCCAATCCGGCGATGGGCTCGAAGGTATTCTGTCTGCAACTGAAACAGCTCCAACAAGCCGCCGCCGGTTCGCCGGAATCTGCCCTCGCCTTAATTGACAAATGGGTGGAGAATCTGGGCTCGGCCGTGGCCGACAAGCCTGCCCCCAAGGAGTTTCATCAAGTATCGCCGGGCGCCGAGATTTTGGTCGAGGGCAAGCCCACGGCCATCCTCCCTCTCATGGGTGTGGTATGGGTTCGTCAAGTGGGAGGGAGTTCACACCTATGGGGGGATGACCAGGCGGCGCCGATCGAGCCCGGGAGTCTTTTCCCGGTAAGCCGTGGGGTGTGGCTGGATTGTTCCCCGTCGGCGCTGGTCGGGTGCCTCGATACGCGTGCTTGGCTGGAGGCGGACCCGCAGTGGGGGGGCTTGCGGCATTTCCAGGAACAGATCTTCGCCTATCTGGTGCTCCAGTGGCGCCGAAATGAGCAAAAAGAGAAGGCGCGGTTGCGGGCGGTGGCGGCAGCCGATGCCAATGTTTTCGAGGCCGCTCTGTACAAACTCGCCGAGCCGTTGCAAGGTGAGGATAAGACCCTTTTGGGGCTGGATGCCGGGGCACTCGATCCTCTGCTTCAGGTGTGCCGTCTGGTGGGCAGCGCTACCGGGATTCAAATTCCCCCCGTGCCGCGCGCCCTGGAGTTCCTCAAACAGCGCGATCCGGTAAGCGCCATCGCCCAGGCGGCGCGGGTGCGATCACGTCAGGTGATGCTGAAGGGCATGTGGTGGAACCAGGAAAGCGGACCCATGGTGGGCTTTCTTGACCAGGAAAAGCGGCCGGTGGCGCTGTTGCCCGGTCCGCAAGGTTATCAGCTCTATGATCCGGGCGCGCGCGCGAAAACCCTGGTCGATGAAAAACTCGCCGCCAAGCTCAGCGGTTTCGCGTACGTCTTCTATCGCCCTTTCCCCTCCAAGGCGCTGACCCTCCGCGATATCATTTCTTTCGGCCTCAAGGATTGTGGAGGAGACCTTGCGACCGTCCTTTTCATGGGGCTGGCGGCCGGCCTGTTGGGAATGGCCACCCCGGTTCTTACCGGCATTATTTTTGACACGCTTATTCCCGGCGCCCAGCGCGTCACCTTGGCGGAGTTCAGCATTTTCCTGGTGCTCAGCGCCGTGGCCACGGCGTTGTTCATGCTCACTCGCAGCCTGGCAACCCTGCGCCTGCAAAGCAAAATGGAGGCCTCCATCCAGGCGGCCGTGTGGGATCGACTGTTGGGTTTGCCCGTACCCTTCTTCCGGAATTTTACTTCCGGCGATTTGGCCAGGCGGAGTCTGGGTATCAGCCAGATTCGCGAGGCACTCACGGGGTCGGCGCTTTCTTCCATCCTGACTGGCATATTTTCGATTACTTCCTGTGCTCTGATGTTTTACTACAGTTGGCGCTTGGCCTTGATTGCCGCGGCGTTGGTGTTCGGTTCCTTCCTGGTATTCATGTCCTGCGGCTGGCTGCAAGTGCGAATCCTGCGCGACGTGTCAGCACTGGGCGGTCGCCTGGCGGGCATGACGCTGCAATTCATTAACGGCATCGCCAAATTCCGGGTGGCGGGAACCGAAGCCCGCGCCTTCGCGGTTTGGGCGCGCGAGTTCGCGAAACAACGCATCCTCGCGATGCGCGCGCGAAAGATCTCCAATCTCGTTGCCATCTTTAATTCGGCGTTCCCCGTGCTGGCCTGGGCCACGATCTTTTATTCCGCCGCCTCGCTGATGAATACCCCGAACGCTCCGATGCTCTCGACCGGCGAATTCCTGGCTTTCATGGCCGCTTTCGTGCAGTTCAGCACGGGGGCGCTGGAGCTGAGTTCGGCGATAATTTCCGTGCTCAACGTGATCCCCCTCTATGAGCGCGCCAAGCCCATTCTGACCGCGCTGCCCGAGGTGACGACCGCCCAGACCGCCCCTCCCGACTTGAGCGGGAGCATTGACATTCACCACGTGAGTTTTCGTTATCGAGACGAGGGGCCGCTGGTCCTGCGCGACCTCTCGCTGGGAATTTCCCCGGGGCAGTTTGTGGCTTTTGTCGGCCCTTCGGGGAGCGGAAAATCCACCCTTTTCCGCTTGCTCCTGGGTTTTGAGACGCCCGGCTCAGGCTCGATTTATTACGACGGGCAGGATCTGGACGAACTGGATGTGCAGGCGGTGCGGAGACAAATTGGGGTCATCCTGCAAAATTCCCGGGTGATGTCAGGCAGCATTTTTCGGAATATCGTGGGCGACGGAACCCTTACCATCGATGATGCTTGGGACGCGGCGCGGCTGGCGGGACTGGAGGAAGACCTCAAGACCATGCCCATGGGAATGCACACGGTGGTGAGCGAAGGCGGAGGGGGGCTCTCCGGTGGACAGCGCCAGCGCTTGCTGATTGCGCGCGCCATCGTCCGCAAGCCCCGCATACTGCTCTTCGATGAGGCGACCAGCGCTTTGGATAATCGCACCCAGGCAATTGTCAGCCAGAGCCTGAAAGCGCTCAATGCCACGCGCGTGGTCATCGCCCATCGCCTCTCCACGGTCATGCATGCCGATCGGATTTGTGTCCTTGATAAGGGTTCCCTCGTGGAGACCGGTACTTACGACGAACTGATGGCGCAGGAAGGGATCTTTACCCGAATGGCGAAACGGCAGCTCAGTTGAAGAACGGTTATCGGTCATCAGTTGCCGGTTGTCGGTCATCAATTTTTTGCTGTTGGAAAACAATCATCAGCATTCAGCGACAGCCTAGGGTGGGGGCCGCTTTTGCTGACAACTGAAAACCGACAACCGAAAACTGTTCTCCAAGGAGGCATCATGCGCAAAGCGCTCTACATTCTCGGGATTCTTGACGACAATGACGCGAGTTGGCTGGCGACCGCGGGTAAATCCCGCTCGGTCAGCTCGGGCACGGTGATCATCGAGCAAGGCGTCCCCGTGGATTGGGTTTTTATCGTTATAGACGGACAATTCCAGGTCTCCGCGCGAGGGGTGGAGATTGCCCGGTTGTTGGCGGGCGAAATCGTGGGCGAGATTTCGTTCGTCGACGCGCGGCCTCCCTCGGCGAGCGTGAAGGCCACGGTGGATTCCCAAGTCCTGGCCATCCCCAAGGCCGCCCTACGCGCCAAGCTCCAGAAGGACCTGGGATTTGCTTCCCGGTTCTACCTCTCTTTGGCAACTTTCCTGGCCGACCGCCTTCGGGTGGCCAACGCCCGCCTCAGCGCCGGGGGGGAAGAAGTGGAAGGGGAATCCGAGGAAGACCTCGACGAACTGCCGGTGGATATGTTGGAGAATATTGCGTTGGCGTCGGTACGCTTCGACATGATCATCAAGCGCCTGGGTGGCGCCCAATCTACCGGGAGTAACTCCTGATCCGAGAACCTTGCCCCTGGACCTCCACGATGTGCTTGTGTTTCTTCTTATGGTGTTTCTTCTTCTTTTCGTGCGCTTCTTTCGCTTGCTTCCCGGCGCCTTGGGATTTCGGCGGACCGTCAGACTGCGCGAGCACAGGCGTGGCCAGCGAGAGAGCGATCGCGATTGCGAATAACAGGCCGAGTAACTTCTTCATCGGGTCGGTAACCTCCTCAGCAAACCATGATTGACTTATACCACTGAAGCAAGTTTGTTTCACCAAATAATTCTTGCCCGCGGCGACACAGTAGGCTACAATTTTGGATGGGCGAGCATCGTGCCGGCGCGTGGCGCCTGCCATTCTGTGCTAAAATCATCCCTTGGCTTGAGGTCAGTCGAGAGCCCATCGTCCCTGGGGTTCAGGACTAAAGCGCGTTGACATTTCATTTCCCATTCCGCCGGTGCGCCGTCACGTATCTCGCCATGACGGCCTGCGTACTCGGCCTGGTTCTCGAACCTGCCGCGGCTTCTTCCGTCAAGCTTCCCAACACTGAAATCCACGAAGTGAAACTCGATAACGGCCTGCGCGCGCTGATTGTGGAGTCGCACGACGCGCCGGTGATCGACGTCCAGGTTTGGTATCACGTGGGCTCGAAGAATGAAGTTCCCGGCCGGACGGGTTTCGCGCACTTCTTCGAGCATCTGATGTTCGACGGGACGAAGAACCTTGGCTCCAACGAATTCTCCGACTACATCATTCGTTCCGGCGGGACGGACAATGCTTACACCACCGAGGACGCCACGGTATTTTGGGAGACGGTGCCCAGCAACATGCTGCCCGTGGTCCTGTGGCTGGAAGCGGACCGCATGCGCAACCTCGAGATCAACGAGAAAGTTTTCAACAACGAACGGCAGGTGGTGGAGGAAGAGCGCCGCCTGCGCTTTGACAATCCGCCGTACGGCACCGTCGTGGAAACACTTTACGACCACGCCTACACGGTTCATCCCTACCGGCATATGACGATTGGCAGCATGGAGGACCTGAACCACGCCAGCATCGCGGACATTCAGGATTTCTATGACACGTACTATGTACCCGGCAATGCCACGCTGCTGATTGTGGGCGACGTCGACTGGCGCCAGGCCGCGGTTGATGCGCAGAAGTATTTTGGGGAAGTCAAGGCGGGGAATGGGCGGAGCCCGAATGCAATTCCTCAGGAGCCCGCGCAACAGGCCGAGCGGGTGGTGAAGATGAATTTGGAGGTGTCGCTGCCGGCCTTCGTAGAGGGCTATCACATGCCCGCCGACGGCACTCCGGATGCCTACCCTCTACGGCTCGCATCCAAAATTCTATCGGACGGCGAAAGCTCGAGGATCTACACCCGGCTGATCTATGACCGGCAAATCGCCGTGCAAGCGCAGAGCACCGGCAACTTTACCGAGGACCCCAATCTGTTCTTCGTCTTTGCGGTCATGAACGGCGGACACTCTCCCGCCGAGGGCGAGACGCAAGTGGAGGCGGAACTCTCAAGGCTCAAGACGGAACTTGTTTCCGCCGCCGATTTGGAGAAGGCCAAGAATCAAATCCTGCGCGATTTCATCCTTAGCCGGCAAACCGCGCAAAGCCGGGCGGACGAGTTGGGGTACGCAGCCGTAGTTCTGAAGGACCCGGAACTGATCAATACGGAATTGCAACGCTTTCTTAACGTCACCGCGCCGGACATCCAGCGTGTGGCCAGGAAGTATTTTGTGCCGGAGAACAAGACCGTGGTGGAAGTCTATCCACGGAAAGATGCGGGGGAGAAGGCGGCGCTGGGAAGCAAGTAGGCTGTCGGCGAGAGCTATGGAATATCACCCACGTAGGGACCCCTCACCCACGTTTTGCACGTCGTGGGGGTGAGGGGTCCTTAGTGGGGGGAATCGAAAGAGCAAGTCAAAAGGCAAAATGCAAAAGTCAAAAGTGAATGCCGCGCGGCCAAAGCTCTTTGCCAAATGACAACCGAAGGGGACGTTAATTTGAATTTACAACCCTCGCCCCCTTGGGGGAGAGGGTGGCCCGCAACCGGCGCTTTCATCAGCCGGGGCGGGCCGGGTGAGGGGGTCAATACCGTGGTCCGTGATACCAACTTGACCCGCCAGGGCGTTTGTTTTGGTACGGTCCTCCCCCAAGGGTGGAAAAAGAATTCTCAATTAAGGCAAGGGGTTGATGAGCCATAACATGAGGGGCGGGAAGGGAAGGGGCGTGTTTCGAGGCTTGAATCTGCTCGGCTCCGTCATAATCATTCTGGCATTCCTGGCCGCGCCTCTCCGAGCCCGGGATTTCCCTCCTGACGTGCCGCCGCCCAAGCCCATTGTGATTCCCGCGCCGGCCATTCAGACGCTCCCCAACGGCCTTCAGGTGGTGGTGGTGGAGCGTCACACCCTGCCGCTCATCACCTTGCGGCTGGTGGTGAAGTCGGGCGCCGAATGCGATCCCCCCAACTTGGAGGGAACCGCGGCCCTGGTGAATGGTTTACTGACGGAAGGCACGTCGCGCCGGACCTCACGCGAGATTGCCGAGGCCATCGATTCGGTCGGGGGAGTTGCTGACAACGATGTGGAATGGGATAGCTCCTACCTCAGCCTAAGCGTTTTGACCGACGCCACCGATCTGGCCTTCGACCTGGTCAGCGATATGATTGCGCACCCGGCTTTCGAGGCCCCGGAAATCGAGCGCCAGCGGAAACAAGCCCTTTCGGGTTTGCAAGTGGCGCAAGATGACCCGTCGTACCTGGCGGACATGGCTGCCCAAAAGTTGATCTTTTCCGACACGGCTTACGGGCATCCCGAGGATGGTACGCCGGAGTCCGTCGCGCGCATTACCGCTCGGGATTTGAGCAACTTCCACCGGCGTTACTACCAGCCCGCCAACTGCATTCTGGCCGTTGTCGGAGACATTACGGCGGAAGAAGCTGGAGCGTTGGCGGCCAGGTATTTCTCCGGATGGAAGAATGGCAGCGAACCCGCCGGTGCGCCAACCGGCGATCCCATTCCCTCGGTCGAGCGCCGGGTGGTGGCCATTGACAAAAGCGACGCTGTCCAGACGGAGATACGCATCGGCAGCCTTGGCGTGTCGCACGATAACCCTGATTACCTGGCCCTCAGCGTGGCGAACGAAATTCTGGGTGGACCCTCCGAGAACCGCCTGTTTAAGGCTCTTCGTACTCGCCAGGGATTGACCTACGGGGCATCCAGCGACCTTGTCTGCCGGCGCCATCTGGGCGCTTTGATCGCCAAAACCAATACCCGCACGCCGGAAACCATGAAGAGTGCGCACCTCGCTCTGGAGCAGGTGCACGAGATTCAGGATCACGGCATTAATCGCCAGGAATTGGAAACCGCGCAGAGCTACATGGTGGGGCACCTTGCCCTCGAGTTCGAAACCTCTGACAACGTGGCAAGCAAGGTTCTGGAACTGATCCAGGATGGGCTGCCCCTCGATTATTGGAATCATTATCCGGATAAAATCCAGGCTTTAACCACCGACGCGGTCGATGCCGCCGCCCGGCGCTATTTCGATACCGATCGCGACGTGGTCGTGCTCGTGGGGAATGTTTCCGACTTCAAGAAAGACTTGAAGAAGCTGGGCCCGGTTCGTATTATCCCCTTGAGCGACTTGGACTTTGAATCACCGGACCTGGTGCGGGGGGCGGGGAAATAGGCGGGCAAAGTCTGAGCCGCGGCAGTGGCGACATCATGTGGCCCACGGCGAGCCAGCCGTGGGAAAGGACTTAGCAAAGGGAATACGGAGCCCCACAAGGGGCGACATCGGGTCGTAGTTCCCACGAGGCCCGCAACGGTACTGGCGCTACGTTTTTCCCTGACGACCGCCGGATGCCGCCCCTACCGAGGCTGGTTAATCTCCTAGGCCGTCAGCATCCCACGGCTGGCTCGCCGTGGGCCACAATATGCCGCCCGCCAAGGCGGGCTGGGGGTGTAGATTCAAAGCAACGGTCCCTTGGATGTCGCATTGGCAAGGGGCGTTTGGCCGGACGGCATTTTTACTTTTGCCTTTTGCAATTTGCCTTTTGCCTTTTGACTTGTTTTGGCAATTCTGGAACGCCCATGAAAAAACTCCTTCTGGTTTTTCTCGGGTTGACCCTCCTCGCCGCCCTGGCGGAGGGCCTCATCCTGGTCCGTATTCGTATTGACCCATGGCGCTCGGCCGCTCTGCTGGAAAGCGTAGCGCTGCTGCTGGGTGCGTTTGTGGGGCTGACGGAAACGGCCTTCGTCAAGCAACTACGGCATTGGGCGGCGGCTTCGCCGGTCCTGGCCGGGGGGCTGCCTTTTCTGCTTCTCATCCCCTACCTCATTTTTGGCCTGGGGACGGGGACGTTTTCGTGGGGCGCGCTGGGAAAACTGATAGCCTACATTTTGGTGCCGACGGTTTTGCTGTTCCCCGACCGTCTGCGCCACCGCCCCACCCTGGGCTGGCGCGATGTGGCGGCCATGCTGGCTTTGGCGGTCCCGGTCTCGGCAGGCTGGTTGCAGGGGATTTGGACCTGGCCGCAGGATATTTATATCTTTCGCCCCATCTTCTGCGTTCTGGTGGGCGGCTACGACTTCATGGTGCTGCGCAACCTGGAAGGCGTGGGATTTCGCCTGCTCTGGAGGAAAAACGACGTTTGGGACGCCCTGCTGAACCTGCTGGCGTTTGTCCTGCTGGCGATCCCGCTGGGCATGGCTTTGAACTTTATCCATCCGCATGCCACGGCGTCGCATTCGAACATTGCCGGTCTGGGGCCCGCCGCGACCTTTCTTTTCACGTTTGTTGGCATCTACCTTACCGTGGCCATTCCGGAGGAGATGCTTTTCCGGGGTTTTTTGCAGAACCTCCTGGTGCGCACCATCTCCAGGGGGCCGCGGGGGCTTTACGGCCTGCTGATCGCCTCGGTGGTGTTCGGCGCCTCGCACCTGCACCATCCGCCGGTCCCCAATTGGCGATATGCTATTCTCGCCACCCTGGCGGGAATCTTTTACGGGAATGTCTATCGCACCCGCCAGCGCCTGTGCGCTTCCGCTCTGACCCATGCGCTGGTGGATACGATGTGGCATTTTTGGTTTTAGCGGATGCGAAGCTTTGGAGTGCGGCCGCGAAGCTGCCGCTTTGCCCCCTGCCCACGGGCCGCATCAATCAAGGGCGGAAAGCGGCAGCTTCGCGGCCGCAGTCCAAAGCGGCAGCTTCGCGGCCGCAGTCCAAAGCGGCAGCAAGCTGCCGCACTCCAAAGCTTCGCGTTTAATCCGACTGGACGCACAGAGCAAGGCGCTGTAGAATTCCGAATCCGTTGCCCTGGTGACGGCGGCCGCCCGCCTTGATGGGGCAGACGGCAAAACTCTGAGAAGGAGGACGGACATGAAGAGGAAGCTCATCTATATCGGTATTGTTATTACGGTTCTACTTGCAGCAAGCTTGGCGATTGCCAAGGATAAGAAAGGCCCCATGACCGGCACTTGGGACTGCCAGTCGCACGGCGGCTCGCAGGGTGACGTGACCTTCACGCTCATGCTGACCCAGAATGGGGAAACCGTGGACGGAAGCATTTCTTCTCCTATGGGTGGCACGCAAATCAGTTCCGGGACCTTCAAGAAAAATATGCTGGAAATTCACCTCGATACGCCCCAGGGGAACTACACCCTGATGGCCAAGTTCACCAAGGGCACGCTGAGCGGAACCTGGTCAAGCGACAGCGATAAAGGGAATTGGGAAGGCAAGAAGGCAGCGGGCACCCAATAGGGTGGCGGGCGTCAATTGAGGAGAGGCGGCTTTACGCCGCCTTATGGCGAGGTAAACTCGCCGCTACGTCCTGGCGAGGTAAACTCGCCGCTACGACTTGGCGAGGTAAACTCGCCGGTACAGTTTGGCGAGGTAAACTCGCCGCTGCCAAATCATATTGACCCACTGACCAAAAAAAGGAGCATGAGCATGAAACGGAACCTCGTTTGGATGACTATTTTCACTGCGATGTTATTTGCCGCAAGCTGGGCAATTGCCAAGGAAAAGGAAGCTCCCATGACCGGCACCTGGACCTGCCAGGCGAAAGGCGGCCCGGAAGGTGACATGGCCTTCACGCTCTACCTGGAACAGACTGACGAGAACGTGGACGGGAGCGTTTCTTCGCCCCTCGGCAGCGCTCGCCTCAGCTCCGGGTCCTTCAAGGCCAACACGCTGGAAATCCACATTGAAGGAGACGATTCGACCTACATCCTCATTGCCAAGTTCGAGAAAGGCGCACTCTCCGGAACCTGGACACATGAAAGTGACAAGGGGACTTGGGAGGGCAAGAAGGAAGCAACCGCTTCCCATTAGTCTGCCGCGCGGGATCCTTACGACCGGCTTGGTTGGGACTACGCACAGCGCGGCTGGCGGCTGCAACCCAAGAAGGATTTCACTACGCCCACTAAGGTCACAGAGAACACAGCCAGAGGATTACTTAGGGGAACGGTCGGGCCATTCTTCTTAGTTAACATAACATATCTTATCAGACGTAATAAATAGGCTGGAATTTCCCCGTGCTCTAGCAACCAGCCCGGCGCTACTTCCTGATACTGCCTCGTGGCCGGCCAGACCTTCCCTGCCCATCTGCAATCCCCGATTGCCGCCATGACTTCTGCGCTGCGTTGCCTGGGCGCCCCGCGCCATCCAGCGGCGTAGCGCGGACCTCCGACTTTGAGGTCCGCGGCTCTTACCTGGGGGAAATCGTAAACGTCAACCAAACAGGGGTGCCCCTACGAAACACTGTACCAGATGAAGAGGCCCAGGTAGCAGGCTGCCAGCAGCGAAAACAAGCTTGTCAAGAGGATATGCCCAACCACAAACCCTCTGCCCTGCGGCCAGTCGCGATGGGAGAAGTAGAACGCGTCGACAGCAATGCGAGCGGTCCAATACGTTCCGATAAAACCGGCAAGTCCCATGGCCGCGCGGTCACCCCGCAGCATTTCGGAATGTAGCGCCAACGTCAGTGTCCCAAAGGCCATGATGGTCAGCACGGTGAACCCGCTCTGCACCCACAGCAATTTGCGGTTGAATGGCATCAGGCTTTGCAAATCCTCTTTCCAATGCAAACGATATGGCACCTGAAAGCTGGCAATCAAGATTACGAAATGCCCCGCGCCCGCCAGCCTAAGGCCCCAATCGAACAGCCGTTCCAAGGTTGAATAGTTCATTGGGCTCCTATGGCCTCCATAAAAGGAAGAATCACCCGCAGAACAAACAGGTGGTGAAAAAGCAGGAAAACCGGACCGGCGGTGAAGGCCGCGGTAAACAGCCAGCCGCGCCGCCCCTGACGGAGACCCAGGCGTTTACCGAAGCCGGAACGCTCCACGGCCACGCCCAGGCCCTGGAGCACGAAGTAGGTCGTGGGTAGTCCATAGCCCCCGCGCGCCGGGAACGAAATGACCGACTCGTGAATCAGCCCGGACACTACGAAAACCAGAAAGCCGGCGGCCCCCGCACCCAATCTGCTTTGCAGTGGGCGGAAAATCAGATCATGGGAGAACTGGCGGAACCCAAGATTCCATCGCTTCCCCCAGAAATCACCGAGCGATGTGGAACGAAGGGGACTGGACATGATGGGAGTCGCGTCCACCCCCAAGCGCTGCCAGAAAAGGGCAACAACCTCGAAGCTCCCGAAGTGGAGCAGCAGGATCAGGCCTAGCATACCCACCCAACCCTGGACTATAGACTCTTGGGCCGGAACATGCCGCGCCACAACCCAGATCAGAGCCGCGCCAAGGGCGGTTTTGAAGAGCGCGGAGAGCCAGGCTCGCCAGGTTGGCTCATTGATCGGAGAGCTGGGACTCAGGAAAGCTTCCGCGTCCATTCCCGGCCAGGCCAAAAGGTAGGCCACCGAGCGCCAAGCGGGGTGAGGGACTCGCCCTCGTGCTTTCCACCAGGTCAGCCATTTCAAGCCGGCGAAAATAGCGAAGCACAAAGCCCACATGAACACCCAGGGCCGTAGCACGTTTCGGCACGCCGCGACGCCGAGCGGTAGGACCGCGAGCGGGGCGTAGCCAATAATCCATGAGAGCGTTTGCTCTGCTTGCATTCGGCCCAAGCTATTTGTGTCTATAGGTGACATGCTACCTTTTTTGGAAGCACCGAGGGTCTTTGAGGGCGAAGCTGGCACGCGGCGGCAAAGAACCACTTGGTATCCCCCGCTCGTGAGATTTCGTGCCAAATGACCGCCCACAAATCCTGTCCCGCCGGTAATTGCAATTCTCATCTGACCACCCCCAGCGCCACCACGGCAAAAACCACTCCCAGGCAAGAAATCGCCAGGGTGTAAGCGACGTCTCCGACGCGGTACTTGGACCTGACTCCCCGGTCGTAGTAACCAAATTGCAGCCCCACGCGCAGCAGCCAGAAGAGCGCGAGGAATCCGCTCAAGAATCGGTCGAGCGGCGCGCCGCTGGCCAGCTCCGGGGCAAAGAAAATGCAAAGCGCGCTGAACGCCAGAAGGACCAGTACGGTGTAGATGGAATGGACAACGAATACCTGGCGCACGATGGGAGAGAGCTTGGCGAGGTTCTCCCGGTAGTGGAGGATTCCCGGCACCCCGAAATTCGATACCGCAATGGCCAGGTGAACGCCACCGGCAATCCATAGAAACGGAACCATCGGGTTCATCAGATTCCCTCCTTTTTTGTAATTTGTGGTATCGCCACTGGGCAGACGCCCTGCCGGCAAGAACGCCGCGCGGCGACCCACCGGTAGCCGTATCGCAATGCCCGCATTCCAAATGGCAGTTTGCTTGCGCCCACCAGCAGCCATGCCCACCAGGGGCGATTCCTTGTGTCCAACTCGTTTGCCAAGTAGACCAGGGCGTCGGCGCCGCCCAGGACTTGGCCATTCCTCGTCAAGACGCGCATTTCCGCCAGCAATTGGTCCTCGGGCAGATTGAGGCGCTCGCGGACCCAGAACGATTGCAGCGGCTCCAGTTGAAAGCCGCCTCTTTCCAGGGTGTCACGGGCTCGCGCCATCAGATTCAGACAGAATGGGCAGGCGTCGTCGTAGAGCACCCACCCCGGGACGCGTCTTCTATCAACATTGTCAGACAATTCTGTAAACACTGAAATCTCCAGTCAAAAAAATAGCTGCCCCTAAGCGGGGTCAGAACGCCCCAGCGTCAAGAGGCTTCGAATCTTGCCCTGCGCAGATAGCAGCGCCCGGATGGCGCCCGTGGGCAAGGCCGACATTTGCGAGTATAAAGAGGTCAGCGTCTCGACGAAACCCAGCATGGCCTCGAGGCGCTCACGCTTCTCTGCGTCGGCGTCCCCTTTGGCGTCCAAGTCCCGCAGGCACTCGCGCAGCACGCTGACAGTTGGATCAATTTCGCGGCGCTTGCGCTCGTCCAGAATCACCCGCGCCATTTCCCAGACGTCTTTGGTGGCCTGGTAGTGCTCGCGGCGATCACCAAGAAGATGGATGGCCCTGACAATGCCCCAGCTTTCGAGCTCGCGCAGGCTGGTGCTGACGTTGGAGCGCGCTATGGATAGGGTGCTGGCGATCTCCTCGGCGTTCATCGGGTGCGGCGAAAGATAGAGGAGCGCGTGGATCTGCGCCACGGTGCGATTCACACCCCAGCGCGTTCCCATTTCACCCCAGTGAAGGACGAATTTCTCAGTGACCGGGTCAAGACTTGGCATAAAGCGCCTCACTAAATTCTGATATTACAGAATATACTGTATGTTCAGTCTTATGTCAAGCGATTCTTTTTGGTTCCTAATAATAGGGAATCATGCTTTGTAAAGGAAAAATCTAAGCTTGGCGTTCGTCCTTAGGCCGAAAAACCTGCGTCAGGATCACCCCGATCGACACCAGGACAATCCCCGCGAGCATCAGCCCGTTGAGGAACTCGTGCAAGAAGAAGTGGGCAAACAAGGTTGCCACCAACGGCGTAAGTGAGGAGAACGCATACACACGCGCCACCGCCATCAGGCGCAGCGCCGTGAACATGCAGTAGATCGCGAAAACACCGGAAAGCACTCCACTGGCCAATAGGGCCACCAAGGGCCGCCATGTTGCCGCCTGCAAAGTGGGAAGCCGTCCGGAAGCCACCAACCCCACGAAACCCACCGCCACACTGGTAATGAACTGGAGGAAAATCGCCACCGACTGGTGCGCGCCACGCAGTTGCCCATCACGCCACAACACGCCGGAAACTCCATAGGTCAACGCCGTGGTGAGTGCGAGTGGAATGGCCCAGTACCAATGCGGCGAAATCGGATGCCCGCGTGACTGGCCGAACGAAAGCCCCAGCAGGCCCACGAAGATCAGCACCACGCCGCCGAGCGCGTAGCGGTGAATCCGCTCGTGGAGAAAGATCCAGGCGATCAGCGTGCCCCAGATCACATAGGTTTCCTGCACGGGGATGGTGATGGTCACACCCCCCAAGCTCATGGCGAGGTAGTACATGAAAAGCCCAAAGGTCGAGATGATGCCCGCCGCCACGAAAGAAAGGATCGGACGGAAGCCGATGTATTGCGGCGAGCTCGGGCGCAGTTGGTTGAGCGTGCGGTGCTTCCACATCAAGATGAGGCCCAGCGCCAGACTCGGCAATCCTCGCAACACCGGACCGATCAACGGATCGGCTTGCACCACCGCCACGCGATCGAAAATGTTCGCCGAAGAATAACCGAGCACGGAACCCAGCGCCCAGGGCTCGCCGCGACGGCGGACGTTACGGGATGAAGCAGCTTCGTTTTGGGATGAGGAGTCTTCCATGCAGTCAATTGAAAAAACGCGATGCAATGTATGAGCACTGATTATATCTGCTGGTGGAGGCGTTTGGGCAAGCTTAATCGCAAAACCACCAGCGCCCCTGTCGCGCAACCTTTGACAATCTTGTGACAATTTCGTGTCTTGAGCATTCCGCCGCAAGATGATAAATTATAATTGGAACTAAAACCTTCGGGGCAGGGTGAGGATTTGCGGCTCGACGTATCGTCCGCAATTCCAATTCCCGATCGGCGGTAAAGCCCGCGAGGGGCGGCGAAATGCAGTGGTAAGTGAAAAGTGACAAGTGACAAGCAAAAGCCTTATGACTCGCCACTTGTCACTCATCACTCGTCACTGTACTTAGCCCCCCAGGATCCGGTGAAACTCCGGGGCCGACGGTAAAGTCCGGATGAAAGAAGGTTAGGGCCGGTTTGCGTTGAGCGGACAATGCTGCCCTCGTTATGAGCGGAGGCGCTTGTCCCTGAGTGTCTCTACGTAGCCCGGTCATTCCTCCTTCCCTTGCCCCGCCGTGAGGCAATCTTCTTGGAAGCCACTCGTGAACGAAATCATGCTTTTTCTGCGATCATGGTGTTCGCGGTTCTCTTAAGCCTGCTTATCGTCTCGCTGACACCGCGCACGCTCCGCGCCCAGAGTTGGAACAGCCATCTGGAAGGACTGATTACCGACCCCAGCGGTGCGGTGATACCCCAGGCGCAGGTGACGTTGAAAAACAATGCCTCGGGGCAAGTCCGTCATACCCAAACCGACCAGCAGGGCTTTTACACTTTTCCCCTCATGCCGGTGGGCGTATACGATTTGACCGTGGCGGTCCCGGGCTTCGCCACCCGCACCGTGAGAGGCCTTTCGCTGCAAGTCGGGCAATCGAATCGGGTCGATCTCACTTTACAGCTTGCGCGCACCGAGGCCGTATTGCAGGTGGACGCGCGCCCCCCGCTCGTGCAGGCAGCCTCCCCGGCCATTGGCGACGAGATATCCAACCAACGCGTCACTTCCCTGCCCCTGAATGGTCGCCAGTTTTCGCAACTCGCCTTGCTGGCCGCCGGAGCAGTTCCACCCTATGCCAATAGCGCCACGCAGCAGTTCAATACTCCCGGGTTGGGACTGGGTTTTTCGGTAGACGGGCAGCGCTCTGAGCGTAACAACTTCTCGTTGGATGGTATCACCTTAATCGAACCTTTCGCCTACAGCCTGACGGTGAGCCCCTCGGCTGATGCCATTCGGGAGTTCCGCGTAGTTGAGAACTCCTACTCCGCCGACCAGGGCTTGGTGTCAGGCGCTCAAGTCAATATTGTTAGCCGGTCGGGATCGAATAGGTGGGCAGGGACTGCTTACGAGTTCCTACGCAACAGTGCGCTTGACGCCAAAAACTATTTTGACGACCCCACACTTTCGATTCCACCTTTTCGGCAAAATCAATATGGGATGAGCTACGCCGGCCCCGTCCGCCACGACTCGACGTTCTTTTTTACCGAATTCGAAGGTTTCCGGATTCGACAGAGTCTTACGAATACGACATTATTACCCACCGCGTCTGAGCGCGAAGGCAATTTTAGCGGGACCAACCCTGCCACTGGCCAGCCCTTTCCCGCCATCTTGGATCCTGCCACGGGTCAGACTTTCACGGGCAATCAGATTTCTCCGGCCGATATGGACACCGTGTCGCTCGCGGTTCTGGCACGTGTCCCTTTGCCCAACCAAGCCAATTCCTTGACGGGCGCGGACAACAGCATCGATACCGGCCTGCACAGTCTGAGGGCCAATCAATTCACCGGGCGCCTCGACCACCAATTGAATCCGAAAGAGGAACTTTTTGGCCGAATCCTTGTTTCTCGCGACACGCAGACGATGCCTTTCGTTCCCGATAGCTTTGCCAACAATCCCCCCGCGCCGCCCGGTTTCGGTGACAACGTGTACGACTCCGGGGTCAACTTGGCGATGGGCCTCACTTCCGTTTTTCGGCCCACCTTGATCAACGATTTCCGTTTCGGGTACTCCTTCTTCGATGGAACCAAGCAGGGCCAAAATGTCCACAGTGGCTTCCTCCAAAGGCTCGGCATCACACGCGCGCCCGGCTCGACGAATGACGGAATTCCGGCGATTGACGTTCCCGGCTACGCCGACCTGGGTGACAGCGACATCTTCCAGCCGGAGGATCGCAAGAACCACACCTTCCAGTTCACCGATAGCCTGGTGTGGGTCAAAGGGCGGCACACTTTTCAGGTGGGCGGAGACCTGCGCCGCCTGCGACTCTTCTACCTGGTGGAAGATTTTGGCCAGGGAGTTTTTCAGTTCGATGATGGCGCCAGCTCGGCATCGGGCACTGCTTTTTCGGATTTTCTCCTGGGGAGGCCGTTCCTTTCCTATACACAAGCGGGAAACTCCGGCGGCAACGATCGCCTCGACTACCTGGGCGCCTACTTCACGGATGAGTTTCACGTCTCGCCTCGGCTCAGCCTCACTTACGGCCTGCGCGAGGAGTTCTACACGCCCCCGCTCAACATCGAAGGGCGGGCCTCAATTCTCGATCCCACCGATGCCGAGCGCTTCATCGTGCTCAACGATCGTGGACAGGCCGGCGCGATGACCTCAAGCCCTCTGGTCCAACGGCTCAGTTCCCTCAATGGCTTGCGATTCATAACCTCCCAACAAGCCGGGTTGCCCAATTCGCTCATCAAGCCTGACTGGAGCAACTGGGCGCCGCGCTTGGGCTTTGCCTACGACCTCACCGGCGATGGGAAAAACTCGCTGCGCGGCGGCGTGGGGGTTTTCAACTCCCTGATGGAACTTGATTACACGGCGGAGACGCGCCTGAGCGCGCCGATCACCGAGTTCCTTCTGGGCCTGGATTTGTGCCGCTTCTATGGCCCCGGCGCGTGCGGGCAGTCTTACGCTCCCCCCATTCTCAGTTACCAACTCGGGTATGCGCTCGGCAATCAGGAGCCCACGGCCATCTCTTCCCCGCCCGGCATTCGCAACGGTTATGTTTATGAGTGGAGCCTTTCCTACGAACATGCACTCACCCCCCATACAGTTCTCTCCTTGAGCTATACGGGTTCCGATGGGCACAAACTTCCGCGCCGCTCTCTTCAGAACCAGGGTGTCCCGAACTTGCCCGGTGAACGGCTTGGCTACCACCCGCAGCCCGGTTCCAATCAGTTCGTCCGGGCCACAGATGTTAACTCAAACTACAACGCCTTGGTCGCCCGCCTGGAGCGCCGCCTCTCCGGCGGACTTTCCTTTGTTGCCGGGTACACGTACGCCAAGTCCCTGGATACCGCCTCGGGTCTGGATGGCACCGACCAGGCGCAGGATAATTACAATATGCGCGCCGAGTATGGGCTCTCCGATTTCGACATGCGGCAGCGCGGCACTTTTTCGGGGGTTTGGCAGTTACCGTTTGGCGCGGGAAACCGCTGGGCCCAACAGGGCGTGGCGAGCCACCTCCTGGGTCAGTGGCAATACACGAACATTCTCACCCTCCAGGCCGGCCAACCGCTTACCGCCGTCCTGTCCACGGCACTGAGCGGCACGCAGTCCAACGGCACGGATCGCCCAGACCTGATCGCCAACCCCAACCTGCCGGGCGGCCAGCGCGGCCCTGAGCACTGGTTTAATACCAGCGCCTTCGCCCCTCCGCCGATCTTCTACGACGCGCAGGGCGCCTTCAGCATCCCCGGCAATGAAGGCCGCAACGTCATCACCGGGCCCGGCCTGGCAAGTTGGGACTCGAGCCTGGAGCGCCACTTCCGCCTCAACGAGCACTTGAGCACGATCTTCCGCGCGGAGTGCTTCAATCTCACCAATCACGCGAATTTCAACCGCCCCGGTTTAATCGTTGGAACCACGCAGTTCGGCAATATCAGTTCAGCGGGAAATTCCCGGCAGATTCAACTCTCGCTGCGGCTGAATTGGTGACGCCAACTAGAGGGTCGCCCGGCACCGCTGCGAACAGTCGGGACGTCCAGGAGGTAGCAGCGAGCAAGCCTTTACATCCACCACACGCAGAGCACCGAATTCCGCCTCCCGCTGGTCCGCGAGCACCTTGGCTCGAAGCTTCTTCTCCGGGCACCGCACCAAGCGTTTCCGTAGACCCGGTCCCCATTTCCAAATGGAGTACGCGGCAACGGTCCAACACACGGCGACGCCCACCATCGCTACCTTGATGATTGCAGTCATTGGAATCACTCCCATGCGAGGGTGCGGCCGCATCAGCCGCGAGGGAGCCTAATCAGGAATGAGGGTATGCCCAATTGCCGCAAAAAGCAAGCGAGAGTCACGGGCCTGCGAGTTCCTCAGAAAAGTCCCGGCAACAGCGCCCAGGTTGCGCCGCGGTAGTCGCGATAGTCTGCTCCAAAGGACTCCATGAGATTCGCCTCTTCCAGCCGGACCTTGCGCCCGTACGCGAATACGGCCATCGCCAATCCAAGCAACGCGTGCAACTCGCCAAACACCACAGCCGACCCGGCATACATCCCGAGCAGAGCGGTATAGATCGGGTGCCGCACGACGCGATACGGACCGCTCCGCACCAGTTTATGGTCCACTTTGATGGCGATTTCCCCGCTCCAGTTGCGGCCGAGGTGCTGCCGTGCCCAAACCGCCAGGATGAGGCCCGCCGCCTGGATGGCAAGTCCCCCGGCAATGACCAAAGGTGACGTGGGCAAATACCGTTGCCGCAGCCCCGGGACGGGGGCGAATATCAGAAGCAGGGCGGCATTGACCAGGAAAACATGCAGCCTCCTCGAACCTCGCGATTCTGAGCTTGCTATCGGGGCCGCGTTCTTCGCTGCCGCTTCCCAGTAAATGCTATACAAAGCCCACGCCGCGACGCTGGCCCACAGCGGCCAGTCGCGTAGCGACGGCTTCCCCAGGTAACCAGTGATCCATTGGCGGGGAAAACGACTCCCGAGACCGACGATTAGCCCCAAGCCCACGAAACACACCATCGAAGCCAATTCAAGCCCGCGGGTCTGGCTGCGAGGTGGATTTCTCAAAACCCGCGAGAGCTTCCGCTTCCGAGCCGTAAATTTCAAAAGCCGGCAAAAGACGGTGGGTGGTCAGGATGCTGCGGACAAGCCGGGGAACCATGTAAAGGCTCAGGCGCCCACCCTGTTTGACGGTGTAAATGACCGCTTCGACCAGCATGCCAATCCCGGTACTGTCAATGCGCACTACCTGGTCGAGATTTAGAGAAATCTTCTTGTGATCGTGGTCGACTAGATCGTGGATCATCCGTCGGACACTGTCCACCTCTTCTCCCGCCACAACTCTTCCACTTAACTCCAATATCAAGACGTCGCCAATTTCCCGAGCATGAATATTGAGCTGCATGGGCCTCTCCTTCCGTTGCGCGCATCTTAAGACGCGCCGCGCCCGAAGTCAATATTTACATGGTATGTCCGCATAAAAGTCACCCACGCACTCACCCCGGAACATCACCTTAACTGGATGTTGCGCCACCGCTGACAAGCCTTTCTGTCGCAACGCCAGAAGCAAAGCCTTCTCATAGACCGATTCCAGAAATCCCGCGCCCAGTTCATTGATAACTTCAAATGCGCAACCGATAACAGTCCGGGTGATTAGCTCATGCTTCATTTCCTTATGCTGTCCAGCCTCTTTATCCATGTTTGAAATCCTTTATTCACAAGGATGGACAGAATAGCCAGGATAGAAAGACGGAACAAAAAAACATTTGAAGATCCTGCTTAGCCCGCACCCTGTTCGTTAATGGCTGCGAATGCTAAACCGATTACGCTGCCTGAGATCATCTGATGATTCAATTCTCTATCTCGTTCATTCTGTCCATCCATGTTCAGTCTTCCAGTGTGGAAAGGTCGCCGGCGGGCAAGCCGAGTTCCCAGGCTTTGAGGACGCGGCGCATGATTTTTCCACTGCGCGTCTTGGGCAGCTTCGCGCGGAATTCAATTTCACGCGGGGCGGCATGCGCCGCCAGCTTTTGCCGCACATACTTTTGAATTTCGTCCTTCAGCTCATCGCTGGGCACATAGCCTTCGCGCAGCGAAATGAAGGCCTTGATGATGTGTCCGCGCACGGCGTCGGGCTTTCCAATCACCCCCGCTTCCGCCACGGCCGGGTGTTCCACCAGGCAGCTTTCGACCTCGAACGGCCCCACGTTCTCGCCCGCTGTGATAATCAGGTCGTCAACCCGTCCCTGGAACCAGAAGTAGCCATCCGGATCTTGATAAGAGCTGTCCCCGGTAACGTACCAACCCGGAATGCGGAAATAGGTCTCATAGCGCTCCGGCTGCTTCCAGATATCCTTCATCATGCCGGGCCACCCGGGCTTGACCACCAGGTTGCCGAGGGTATTGGGTGGCAATTCTTTTCCCTCGTCATCGACGATGGCGGCATAAACTCCGGGGATAGGCCGTCCCATCGAGCCCGGGCGGATGGCCATGGCGGGATAATTCGAAATCAGGATATGCCCTGTCTCGGTCATCCACCAGTTGTCATGGATCCGCCGCCCGTAGGTTTTCCATCCCCACCACACCACTTCCGGGTTGAGCGGTTCACCCACGCTCAGCACGTGCCGCAGGCTGGTAAGGTCATATCTCTGCGCCACATCCTCCCCCGCCGCCATCAACATGCGAAATGCCGTGGGCGCGCTGTACCAGATGTTGACGCGAAAGCGCTGGATGGTCTCGTACCAATCCACGGCATTGAATCTCCCGCCGCGGATCAGGTTGGTGGCGCCATTCAGCCAGGGTGAAAAAATGCCGTAGGAGGTTCCCGTTACCCAACCGGGGTCGGCCGTACACCAATAGACATCGTCTTCGCGCATGTCGAGCACCCAGCGCCCGGTCATCAGGTGCCCCAACATGGCTTTTTGCACGTGCAGCACGCCCTTGGGCTTTCCTGTCGAACCCGAGGTGTAGTGCATGATGAGCGGGTCATCCAAGGTCAGCCACTCGATCTCCGTCTTGTCGTCGGCTTTTTCCATCAGGGCTTCGTAACTTTTTTGCCCCTCCGCCAACTCGCTGGGCAATGCGCCCACCAGAATAATGTGTTTGAGGGCCGGCAAATCGTATTGCGGCACGCGTTCCACGAGCGACGGCGATGTTATTAAGGCCACGGCTTCCGCGTTAGCCATGCGGTCACGCACCGCATCTTCCATAAACGCTTCAAAGAGCGGGCTGGGAATCGCTCCGATCTTGAGGATGCCGAGGATGGCAATGTAAAGCTCCGGCCGCCGCCCCAGGAACACGAACACCCGGTCACCCTTCCCCACCCCCAGCTTGCGCAGCACGTTGGCAAAGCGGTTCGACTGGAGCGACATGTCCTCGAAGGTCAACCGCGCGGTGTGTTCCTTGTCGGTGTAGATCAGCGCCAATTTGTTGCGGCGGCCGCGCGTCAGGTGTCGGTCAATGGCCTCGTGCGCCATGTTCACCTTGCCCGTCTTCGACCAATCGAACTCATCGTAGATATCCTCCCAGCGGAACGATGCGTAACGCCCGTCGTAGTCCCTAAGATGGTGGGCCTGGGGATCGTCTACCGGCTTCAAGACATTATTTGAATCCACGGGAACCTCGCTTTTCATTGGTGATTGGTGATTTGTGATTGGTGATTGAAAATCCTCAGCAAGTGTAGCGCGGACCTGCTTTTTAGGTCCGCGGCTCGTCCCTAGGGCGCAGGGAAAAGCCGCGGACCTAAAAAGCAGATCCGCGCTACACTCGTTCAATCGACAATCGGCAATCGACAATCGGCAATCACCAATCATCAATCACCAATTCGATACGCTTCGTCCAGCAACTCGATGACGTGCATGACCCGCCGTCGATTGCCCTGGCGCTTCACGCCCGCGCGCAATTGTAACAGGCAACCGGGATTAGCGGTCAGAACCAGTTGCGCCCCGGTTTCGGCGATGCGGCGCATTTTGCTTTCGAGCAACCGATCGGACATCTCGTTGTGAACGACGTTGTAAACGCCGGCGCTGCCGCAGCAGATTTCCGCTTCCTTCAGCTCGATCAGTTGCAGTCCCGGGATGGCCGTCAGCAGCTTGCGCGGCGCGCTTCGAATGCGCTGCGCATGCCCCAGATGGCAAGGATCCTGATAAGTCGCCCGCACCTTCATTATTCCCAGTTCCCGGTTCAAGTCAATCCCCGCCAGGAATTCCGTGACGTCGCGCAACTTCGCCACAAAGGCCTTTGCCGGCTCGTGGAATTCCCGGTCCTCTTCTTCAAAGAGAAGGGGATACTCCTTAAGAACTGAGCCGCAGCCGGCGGCGTTGGAAATAACCGCGTCAAATTCTCCCGCCAGAAATGCCCGGATGTTGCGCTTGGCCAAATCCCGCGCGATGCCGCGAATGCCCGCGTGGACGTGCAGCGCGCCGCAGCATCCCTGGTCAGCGGGGACCACCACCTCGCAGCCGTTCCTGGCCAGCACCCGCACCGTAGCGTCATTCAGCCGGGCAAAAGAAAGGTTGGCAATGCACCCGGCAAACAACGCCACCCGGTAACGCCGCTTCCCTTTCGCGGGAAACGTCTTGCCCAGGCGATCGTAGAAGAACGGCTTCTCCATGCGCGGGGCGAGTTGCGCCACTTGCTCGAGGCGGCCGGGAAGCAACTTGAGCATCCGCGATGCGAGCACCAGGTTTTCCAGTCCGGAGCGCTGATACACGCGCAGCAGCCTACCCAGGAATTGCAGCCGACCCGGATAGGGCAGGATTTCGTAGTAGAAGAGCTTGCGCAACAGAGTGGTGAGGGGCGGCCGGTGATAGTACTTTTCGATCTGACCGCGCGCCACTTCCACCAGCTTCCCGTACTCGACGCCCGATGGGCACGCGGTTTCACAAGCGCGGCAATCCAGGCAAAGATCGATGTGGCGAACAAAGCTCTCGCCCAGCGGCAGCCGCCCTTTTTCCACCTGAATCATCTGGTAGATGCGGCCGCGTGGCGAGTCCATCTCGAGTCCCAACTCGCGGTACGTGGGGCAGGCGTTCAGGCATAGGCCGCAGTGCACACAGCGGGAATAGTCCACCCAACGCGGCGCCTCACCCGCGCCGTAGCCCGAGGGCTTTTCGGGTGCTTCTTTCGCGATTGTGGAGTTTTCGCTCTTCAGGAATTTATTCCTCAATGCCTGATTGTAGGGGTACGGCTTGCCGTACCCAATTCATTTGTTCGCACGACCGAACCAAAAGGGTACGGCAAGCCGTACCCCTACACCGGCGTCTAAATGCCGCCCACAAACCGCCCGGGCGACAGAACCTCATTAGGGTCCCAGGCAGATTTCATCTTGCGCATGGCTTCAAGATCGTCGCCGCACGCGCCCCAAACGTCCACTTGGCTTTTAAGGTCCACCGGACAATGTTCTACGACTAGTGTTCCCCCCAGGTCGCGCGCCGCCTGGCGCAAGCGGGCCACCAGCGACTGTAGCGCGGACCTGTTCTGTAGGTCCGCGGCTTTTCCTTGCCCATCGGGGACGCGCTGGGGACTTACAAAAGAGGTCCGCGCTACATCCTCCTCCAACGCACACAGGTGGACAATACCCACCCCCACCTGGGCGAAACTCGCGAGCGTAATCCGCTCCGCTTGGGCTTCCTGTTGCGCGCGGCTCAGAAATTCCTCGCCGGCCGCCACGGGCAGCGCGGCTTTGAGAACGGTCAGGTCACGATATTTCGGCTGGAGCCAATAGGCGAGGTTGGAAACGTGTGCCCACGCCTCTTCCGCCCCTTCCAGGCGTGCCATCGTCGCCCGCACCGCGGCGGCGAGTTGGCGGAGTTCAAGCATGCAGCGCTCGATGACCCGGTTTGATCCGCCCAATTCGATCCACAGCTCCACGCCAGTCGCCTCAGGCACCGCGGTCGAATCCCCCAGCAGGGCCGCCGCCGGGGAATCGAGCAGCACCAGCCGCAGGGGATCGAGCGGCGAGCGCCGAATGCTCCGGTGCAAGTCCCTCGCCACGCCCAGCGTGCCGGCGCGCATCGCGAAGGTGGCTCGCTCCGGCGGCTTGGGAAAGAGCTTTAAGCTGGCCTCGACAATCACGCCCAGCGTCCCGAAGGAGCCGGTCAGCAGTTTCCCAAGATCGTAGCCCGCGACGTTTTTCACTACTCTGCCACCGGTTTTTACAACTTTCCCATCCGTCGTGGCAATCTTTAGGCCCAGAACCATGTCACGAGGGCCACCGAAACCCTGGCGTAACGGCCCCGCCGCATTCGCCGCGATAATTCCACCGATACTCGACTCGACGCCGCCGCGCGGATCGAGCGGCAACCACAAGCCGCTCCGCCCGACAAGGTCTTGGAATTCCCCGAACGTCATTCCCGCCTCGACGCTGATCGTCAGGTCCGCGGGCTCGTAATGGATGACGCGATTGAGTTCCCGAAGAGAAAGCGCAAGGTCATACCGCCGGGGAGGATTCCCCATCGAAATTTTCGTGCCATTGCCCCACGGAATTACCGCCAACTGATGCTCGCCCGCATAGCGCAGGACCGCAGCCGCCTTTTCCGCTGTGGCCGGAGTGACGACGCAATCCGGGACCTTGCCATCCACCGCCAGAGCTGCGCGGGCAGCGGAATCCGTAAGCACCTGGGACGAGCCCACCAGCGTCGCCAAATCCACCCGCACGGACTCTACCGCCAGGGTCACACCGGACCTCCCCCCGCCGTTCCTCCGCGCAGCTCCCCGCACATTTTCCCCGTAGGAAGGAGCTTTCCCGGATTCAAGCGCCCCAGAGGATTGAACAGGTTTTTGATTCGGCTCATCAATTCCAAATCATCCTCGGAAAAGATGAGCGGCATCAGGTCGCTCTTCTCGAAGCCCACCCCGTGCTCACCGGTTATCGACCCGCCCATTTCCACGCACCGCATGATAATTTCTTTGGCCGCCTTGATCACGCACGCGGTCTGCTCGCGGTTGCGCTCGTCATACATGATGAGCGGGTGGAGGTTCCCGTCCCCCGCATGGAAGATATTGCCAATGTGCAAATCATATTTCTTTTCGATATTTCCAATGAAGTCGAGCATTTCCGGCAAGCGCGTGCGCGGAATGACGCCGTCCTGAACATAGTAGTTGGGGCTGATGCGCCCCAGCGCGCCGAAAGCCGTCTTTCTTCCCTTCCACAACAGGTCGCGTTCCTCCGCCGATTTCGCGCGCCGCACCTCGCGCGCCTGATTTTCCCGGCAAACGGCCTCGATCTCATCCGCATGCTCTTCCACGGCTTCCCGCAAGCCTTCCACCTCGATCAGCAGCACCGCCGCGCAATCCATGGGGTAACCGGCGTGCGTGGCTTCCTCCACGGCGCGCAGCGTGAACCCGTCCATCATCTCCAGCGCCGCGGGCGTGATGCCGCGCGCCGTAATGGCCGCCACCGTGCGTGTAGCATCCACCACCTGATTGTAAATCGCCAGCAGGGTCTTTACCGCCTCGGGCTTGCGAGACAATCGCACCGTGGCTTCGGTGACGATGCCAAGAGTGCCTTCCGAACCCACAAAGACCCCGGTAAGATCGTAGCCCGGCCGGTCCCAATGGCGGGCGCCGGTGTGAATGACTTCGCCATCGGGCAGCACCACTTCCAGCCCCAAAACGTGGTTGGTGGTTACGCCATAGGCCAGGGTGTGCGGGCCCCCGGAATTCTCCGCCACGTTGCCGCCAATCGTGCAGGCCTTCTGGCTGGAGGGGTCGGGCGCGTAATAATAACCTTCATCCGCGACGGCGAGGGAAAGGTCGAGATTCACCACCCCGGGCTGCACCCGCGCCCGCTGATTTTCCAAATCAATTTCCAGGATTTGCTTCATCCGCGAGAAGACCAGCAGGATGCCACCTTCCGTCGCCACCGAACCGCCGCTTAAACCCGTGCCGGCCCCGCGCGCCACCAGCGGCAAATTGTACCGCAGGGCCAACTTGGCAATCTGCACCACGTGCTCGGTCTTGCGGGGAAAGGCCACCGCGTCAGGCTGGCGCTGCGAGGAAAGCGCGTCGTACTCGTAGAGCATCAGATCTTCTGGCCGCCATAAGACACCGTCCTCGTCCACGATTCTGGCAAGTTCCCGGAAAAGACCCTTGGATTTCATAGCGAACCGTGAGGGCCGAGAGTGAAAAATAGTCTAGAATTGACGTACCGACCTCGGCCGCCAAACGGAGGTCAAATCCGCCTCAGATGCCCTCCCGCGCAGTATATCCCCGCCCCCCATCGGGGTCAACGGAGCATACTTAGCCAGCGTGCCTTGGTGCGAAAACGCTTTGCATTACGATGGGCCCGCGCCTGGGCTTCCGGCAACCCCGGGACCTGTCCGAATTCGCTCAGGCCATTCCCAAAAGCGGACAGTCGAAATCTGAAGTAATCCCGCGGAGATTCCTTGTCTGTGTATTATCAAGGGTTTAGCTGCTCGCGCGATTGGCATGTGATTTGCCTCTTATCTTTCCTGGGCGAGGGATGCGGCCGGAGTGCTATTTAAAGATATTTGCGGCACTCTGAAGGGAAAACAGAACGGAGGGAACTTTTTGCACCGCTGCTCCGTATGGGGTATTGAAAGCCGGGCCAACAGGAATTTGAGAGGTCACAAGATACCGACGGACGCTAACCACCACCGATGCTGAGCGTCTAAAAGGGGAAGATTGAATGAGGCGTGGGGGGCGCGAAATTTGTTAACGGTTAGAGCGCTCCAGCGTCTTAAGGGTGGGCAGAAAAAAAAGGGGTTAAACGGACTGTCGCTGCCGATGGTTTGGCGGCCTGAGCAACGGCAATCCCGGAGGAAAAACGCGGAGTCTCGAGACTCCCCCGCTTTTCATTTAACCCCGCCTGATTTTAGGGGCGCTGCCCTCGCAAATGCAAGCGAAATGTTACTTTGCGTAGGCGCGCGATCCGCGTAGTTCCGTCCGTGGGTCGCCTGGATCAACACCCTGGGCAACCACCATTCACAAGGAGGATGGAGATGACACTGAAAAAGACTATGCAATTTACGCTGATCGCGCTGGCCTTCACGATTGCCGTCGGCGCTCAGGCAAAAACGAAGGTCACCACCACTATGTCCCTTAACCACGATGCTAAGGTAGCCGGATCACATCTGGCGAGTGGCAAGTACAACGTCCAATGGCAAACCCACAGCCCCGAGGCGACCGTTACATTCTCGCAGGGAAACAAAGTTGTCGCCACCGCCGAAGGAAAAGTCGTAGATCGTGGAACGAAGTACGCGTTTGACGAAGTCATGTACGACCAGACCGCCGATGGCGCGCGCGTGGTCCAGGAAATTCGCTTCAAAGGATCGAGCGAAGTCATCGTATTCAATGAGTAACATGCTCGGGACATGGGATTCGGGGCACGGGGTAAGGGTTTTGCGGTTGGAGTTCGATTGGCGGGCTCTGACAAAGTCTCTCAGACCCCAGCGATTGGAGATTTCGATAACATCCGCATCCCGTGTCCCGTGTCCTGCTTTTCCCATGGGCAGCCGCGGTCTCTCACGGTAAAATGCTTTTGCATGGTCCCGATCCCCCTGACCGACCACATTCGCCGGCGCACCTTCTGGGCATTTACCTTGCTCCTCATTGTCACGAACTTTTGGGCCTTCTTCATTGAACTCTCCCTGGGCCCGCACTTGAACCGCTTCATCCTCTTAAACGGATTGATCCCGGCCCGCTATTCTCCTCCTGCCCTCTTCACGCTTCCGGCGAGACTCACCGTGGCCCCCATTTTTATTTCCATGTTTTTGCACGGCGGGTGGCTGCACCTGCTGGGAAACATGCTTTTTCTTTTTGTGTTCGGGCGCAGCATCGAAGACCGCTTCGGCCACTTCCCTTTCCTCCTGCTCTATTTGATTTCCGGGGTCGCGGCGGCTCTGGTCCAGATCGTGGTCAGTCCGGGTTCACGAGTCCCCACCATTGGAGCCAGCGGCGCTATTGCCGGGGTGCTGGGCGCCTATTTCATCTGCTACCCCGGCGCGCGCATCACCACCCTGATCCCACTTTTCATCTTCTTCTGGACTGTCCAAATTCCAGCCATCCTGCTTCTCGGCTACTGGTTCCTTATTCAGTTCGTCGCCGGATTCCAGATGCTTTCGATACAAACCGCCACCGCCGGGGGCGTTGCTTGGTGGGCCCATATCGGGGGCTTCGCCTGCGGTGCACTGCTGGCCCTGATGATGCGCCCACAGCATCGCGGCCCGGTTGTCGAAATGGTGTCTTGAAGCACAGGCGGGTCAGAGATTCGCCCGCCGCAGGGGGGAGGGGCCTTTCGGGTCAAACCGGGAATCTTTTCCTTGACAAAGTATTAATGAGTATTATTGGGGGCCAAAGCCGATTGCAAATCCAATTGCCCACCTGGCGCGTTCCCAACCCGCCTCCAAGCTCAGGACTGGTGATTCCCCGATGAATTCCCCCGCTCTCGCTCGGTCAGATAAACGCCGGTCAGGATGAGGCCGCCGCCGATCAGCACCTTCGAGGTCAGCCGTTCCGAAAGCACCCAGATGCCCAACGCGCTGGCGATGACCGGCTGCAAATAGTTGAAGGCGGCGGCGCGGGATGCGGCCAACTCCGTCATCACATAGGCGAAGAGTAGATAGGAGATCACCGACCCGAATACAACCAGAAACGCCAGCCCCCACCACGCCTCCAGGCTGGGGGCAGCCCAGTTCGTAACCACCACCGCATGAGCGCAGAAAGGGAGCATCATGAGTGCGCCGAGCACAAAGATCAGAGTATTCAGGGTAAGGGCGTCGAACTGGTTCGCGATTTCCTTCATCAGGATGATGTAGATGGCAAAGACCAGCGTGCCCACCAGCATGATAAGGTCACCGATCCAATGGCCGCCGCTTCCCTGCCCCGACTTATCGGCCGTCAAGATGCCGACTCCCGCAAAAGCGATCAGCATCCCCGCGGATTTCCAGGCCGTCAGCACCTCCCGCCGAATCACCACCGCAATGGCCAGCACCATCACCGGCCCCAGCGCGATAATCAGCCCCGTGTGCGCCACGGTGGTGCGCGCCATTCCTCCGATAAAGCAAAGCTGGTTCAGGGCTATGCCATTGAACGCCATCGCCACCAGGAAAAGCCAATTGCGCCGCGACAATTGCAGTCGCCGCATACGGCCAGTGGCCAGAAACAAGATGACGAAAACGACCGCCGTCCCCAGCACCCGCAATTGCGCCAGCGCCAGGGGGTCGAACCCCGTTAAAGCTTCCTTGCCGGCAATGATGTTGCTCGCCCAGCAGACCACCACCAGCAGCATCAGAAAGTACATGCGGGAGTGGACGGTGGGGGTGAGGGGTTCCGCGGGCAGACTGGGCGTGGCGCTACTCAAACGACTCCTTCCGCACCGTCAACTTTTCGATCCGCTGTAAATTGGGCGTATACCCCAACCCCACGGCCTGGGGAACGTGAATCGTGCCCTGCGGGCTCACCGTGACCTCCGGGTCGATGATGTCTTCGGTCCAATAGCGACGGCTCGCGGAAACATCGCCGGGCAGGGTGAATCCCGGCAGGGTGGACATGGCAATGTTGTGGGCGCGGCCGATGCCGGACTCGAGCATGCCGCCGCACCACACCGGGACGTTGCGCGCGCGGCACACGTTGTGGACCGCACGCGCGCCGCTGAATCCGCCCACCCGCCCCAGCTTGATGTTAATGATCTTGCCCGCCCCGATTTCAAGGGCCTTACGCGCGTCATCGGCGCTGTGAATGGACTCATCCAGGCAAATGGGCGTCGAGATTTGCTTCTGAAGCTTGGCGTGGTCCAGCAAGTCATCCCAACCGAGCGGCTGCTCGATCATCATCAAATAGAAACGGTCGAACTCTTTCAGGTGCGCGAGGTCGGCCAGCGAGTATGCACTGTTGGCGTCGGCCATCAGCAGGATGCGGGGAAACCGGGTGCGGATCGCCTCAAGCACGTTCACGTCCCAGCCCGGCTTGATCTTCACTTTAATTCGCTGATACCCCGCCGCCAGTTCGCGCTCGATCTTCTCCAGCAATGACGCAATCGAGGTCTGAATGCCGATGGAGACCCCGCAGGGAATTTCCTCGAGCGTCCCGCCCACCAGCTTTGCCAAGGGCAGGTTTTGCTGTTGTGCGGCAATATCCCAGAGGGCGTTTTCCAGCGCCGCCTTGGCCATGTTGTGCCCGCGAATGGGGCGAAAGCGCCGCGCGACATCACCCGGCGCCGCCCATTCTTTGCCGAGTGTCCAAGGAATCAGGAAATCGCGCAGGATGTGCCATGCCGTCTCGGAAGTTTCGTGACTGTAGAAGGGCGCTTCGCCGGCGGTTACCTCGCCCCACCCGGTGAGACCGTCAGCGTTAACGCGCACCAGGACGATTCGGCGGGTGGTGGTGCGCATGAAGCTGGTTTCAAAAAAATGCACCAGCGGCATTTGTATTTCGCGAAGTTCGATTCTTTCAATTTTCATCACCGTCCACCTTAGGCAAGTGTTTTTACCTCAGATTCCCATGAGCCTTCGGCTCACCACGAGGAATGGAAATGCGCGAAGCGCTTTGGAGTGCGGCCGCGAAGCTGCCGCTCTCCGCCCTCGGTTCATGCGGTCCATGGGCAAGGGCAAAGCGGCAGCTTCGCGGCCGCACTCCAAAGTGCTTCGCACATTTTCATGAACAGCCGGTGTAGCGCGGACCTGCTTTTTAGGTCCGCGGCTTGTCTGCGATAGGAAGGAAAAGCCGCGGACCTAAAAAGCAGGTCCGCGCTACACTTCTAATGCGTCTCGCCCGCTTTGATCTCCTCCCAAACCGCTTCCATTTCTTCCAGCGTACATTCCTTCAATTGCCTGCCACTGTTCACGATTTTCTGCTCCATGGCCCGGAAGCGCCGCTCGAATTTCTGGTTGGCCCGGCGCAAGCAACTTTCCGGGTCGAAGCGAAGAAAGCGCGAGAGGTTGGCCACCGCGAAGAGTAAATCGCCCACTTCTTCTTCCACCCGCGCCGGCGGGCTGGGAGGTTGCGCGGCCAACTCCTGCCGCAACTCGTGGACCTCCTCTTCGATCTTCTCCAGCAGGTCCCCCACCTTGGCCCACTCGAACCCGACCTCGGCCGCGCGCGTGCCCAGTTCGTGAGCTACCAGCGTGGACGGCAGCGATGGCAGAATCCCATCCAGCACCGAACTCGTGGCGCGCTTGCCCTCGGCGGCGCGCTCCAGCTCCTTGACGGCGAGCCAGCTCTGGAGCGCTTCGGCGGCGTTTCCCGCCCGCACTTCGCCAAACACGTGCGGATGCCGACGAATCAGCTTGGCGTGTACGCGCTCGACTACATCATCGATCGCGAAGCGCCCTTCCTCCTCGGCCACCCGGGAATAGAATGTAATCAGAAAAAGTAAATCCCCGAGCTCATCCTCCAGCCCGTCGAAATCGCGCGCGTTCGCGGCATCCACGACCTCGTAAGCCTCTTCCAGCAATAGGCCCTTTAGAGTGTCGTAGTCCTGCGCGCGGTCCCAGGGACATCCCTGCGGACCCCTCAGGTGTGCCGTCAGTTCGATCAATTTACGAAGATTTTCTCCAGCCAGGGTGGTTCTCGCTTCTCCGGCGCGTGGTGAGCGCGGCAGATTAGATTAATACAGTAATCTATCAAGCTGCACCGAGTATTCGCAAGAGCGGGGTATGGGAGCGCGGGCATCCTGCCCGCCGTGGCACGGGCGTCCCGCCCGTGTAGAGTGGTAGCAGAGGCGGACGCCGTTCAGTCCTCCTCTGCGGCTCGTAATCCAGCGTGTCATCACAGTGTTATCAATTGCAAACATAGGACAAATGCGAAAGCGCCATGTAATTTCGAGAGGAAGGGCCGCGGAGGAAGCTGAAGTACGCTACCTCCGCGCTACCCGCTAGCCTCGATGATTTGGATGAGGAAGAGTCGGACCGCCTTTGGGTAGAGAGGTGTAGCGCGGACCTGTTTTGTAGGTCCGCGGCTCTTCCCCCCATCACCACGAAAAGCCGCGGACCTACAAAGCAGGTGCGCGCTACCTTACTTGTAAATAGCGGCTCCGGCCAAGTCGATGCGAACATCCCGCGCGGATGCTCGCACGGTCATCACTTTCGTCTGGGGATCCCAGATGTATGTGCCTCCCCGCACATGCAGCGGAATTCCCGCGCCGAGCTTGAAACGTTCCTTCGAACCCCCGTCGAATTTCCGGTAGGTTATCGCGTCCGCTGCGTATTCGATCTTCTGGATCGCCGAGGATGTTCGCAGCAGATGGTTTTGGTCATGGGGGGCGAGCTCCGGCATTGAGGCCATGGCGCGCAAATAATGACGCACGTAGTCACCGTAGCCGTCCGTCAACCAAATATCATCGTTGGGATACCGGTTCCTGCCGTCGTCGTTCACGGAATAAGTGGCCCAGTTCAGCCGGCGCACTTCTTCTTGTTGATTGCCGCAGTCGCCGGTTTTCTCGCAATACAGCAGCTTCACCCAGGCGTGTCGCGCGGTATGACTGTTACCGGGCACTTCAAAGGCGGTTTGCTCGTTGATCGGCATCACATGCAGGGCGGCAAAAGCGTGATTGCCGAGCCGATCCTCGGTCCATTGCAGAATCTTTGCGGCCTGAGCCCGGCCGTTGGGGTCCCATTCGGGATGCTCGAGAATGTACGCTGCCACGGTATCTGCATTGATCTCCGTGTCGGAGTAGTCCGCCGTCGGAATATCTTCAAAGAATGGTCCCCACTTGTTCGCGGGCAGCGCATACTTTTTGAGCCAGGTCTCGACCATGGAGCAGGTTTGCTTGTAGCCGCCGGCGTTCCCCTGGCGTAACTCTTGCAGGTCGTTGAACAGGCGGAGGGCGGGCGTCCAATTCGACGTATAGGCCGCCGTGAAGCGCTTCCCGTTGCGCTCGTCTTCGGCGGGCTTGCCCGTCGTCGCATTCACGCGAAAAGGCCACGGGGAATGTTCGGCATCGCCCGGCGTAACGGTGGCCACCAGGGAGTCCGCAATCTTCACGGCCGCCGTGAGATATCTCGGGTTTTCCGTCAGCTTGTAAAGAAGCACCAGTTGGACGCCGAAGTTCGCCGCTTTGTCCGGTTGCAAGTAACCCTTGCCGGCTCGCATGTCGCCGTCGAATCGCCCCGAGCAAACCTCCAGATCGTAAGGGTAAGGCAGGTTGGCATAGAGGACATCAGGGGACGACATGCCATGGTCCAACCAGAAATCGGCCATCATCACCATGTTGGCGTGCAACTCCGGGTCGCCCAGGTAGCCGTAGAGCAGGTTCCAGGAGTCCAGCGCCATGTCGATCTGGTCGCCGCCGATCCCGCGCTCGTCGTCCTGCTTTTCCTTCCAGACTTGATGCTGCAAGTAGTAAGGAATACCGTTTCCGCAGGTCCTCATCCCGTGCCAAAAACTCCAGATCAAGCGCAGATCGTGGTCGTAAGCAACGGCGGGACTATCGTTGTACCAAGGCAGGATCGCCCCGCTCGCATCCGTCTTCACGTCGTGGTAGACGAGGTGAGTGTTGTTTACCGGGAAGTCCGCCCGCTCCTGGGCAAGGGCTGTGGGAATCCCCCAGGCGGCCAGCGATAAAAGCAGGATATAGCCCCCGCGCACGATCCTCCGGTTAGAGCCCGTCCAGTCGCGAAGAACCCGAGTCATGATAGCCATTAGGACTGGGCACCTTACCACAACTTGACGCATACCTTCAACAGCACAGCAATCGGAGGCAAGCATCAATCGAGCTTCCAGGGCTCACTGCGGCCGGCTTAGGAGGTAGAGTTCGGCTTGCCCGCCCGGGCGGGCGTAGACGACGGTGGAAAGGTCGCGCGAGAAATCGTAGGCGTTGCCGTTGTAATCTTGCCCAAACACGAAGGGAAGCTTGAGCGCGATTTGAGGTTTGCCGATGGTTTTGCCGTCCGACCAGGCTTGGCGATAAAAGGTGACCTCGCTGTTGGAGAAAAGCGCGTACAGGAAGGACTTCCCATCGGGGGCAAACCGGGGCAAGAAGGATGTTACGCCGGGCAGCAATAAGGTGCACTTGTTGTCAGGGAGAGAGATCTCATAAATGCCTACGCCCGCGCCCAACGTTTGGGTGCTCAGCAGATATTTCCCGTTTGGCGCAATGTCTATCACCATGCCGCAACCGTCCAGGAGCTTTTGGACATTCGACCCATCAGCGCTCGCTTTCCAAACGCTATATAGTGAATAGCCCCACATGATGCCCAGGTAGAGGGATTTGTCATCCGTCGACCAAAGGGTCGTGCTGACCAGTCCTTCCACGGGCGCGATCTGGCGAAGGCCGCGACCGTCTACCCCCACGATGAAAGCCTTGCTCACTCCGCCGGCGCCATCCTCAAAGGCAAGCTGCGTGCTGTCGTGAGACCACTCCCCAGTCCCCAGGGACCCGGATGAGGAGGCCAGCTTAGCTTGATGGGTGCCATCGATGTCCGATACCCAGAGTTCGCTTCTGTCGACTCGCCAGGGATCGCTTGCGTTGACTCCTGGCAACTTTATGTACATCACCTGCTTTCCATCCCGGGAAATGACGGGTTGCGACGCGTTCTCCGCAACGATGTCCACGGACTCCTTGGTGTGGACATGGTAGGCCGTCAGAAACCCGGACGCCTTGCCATTGACGTAGTAAATCCCCTTGGTGGCAGGGTCCGGCATGGGTGAAAAATCGGGGCCGGGGCCGGAAGTAATCTGCATCAGAACGTGGCCATTCAAACTGTATTGCCATAGGTTCGTGAGTCCATTGACCGTCCGGCTGAGCAGCAAGGTCCTTCCGGGCTCAGCCCATCCCAGGCCGTACGGCTGTCCGGCAATCGTGCCCAAGTCGCGAACCGAACGGCTGGGTACATTCACTTCAAAGAAATGTCCTTGCCCATCCCCGATTCGGGCCGCGCAGATCAGCAGGTTGTTGCCGTCAGGATAGGGCAGGAGTGAGTAGGGCATGAGGGGAGGATTATCGAAGCTGAATACGGTCTCTTCGCTCAGCCCGGATTTTCCGGCGCGAAAAATCGCGCGGCTGCCCGCCTTGAGATAGAAGAATGAACTGCCATCCGGCGAGGGTACCAACCCTCGGCCCGAGGCTACCCTTCGCGGCGTTCCCCCGAGGGTGGGTACAGCCCATACCTCGTCGCGGCCCAGGAGACGCCCGTAATAGATCTCCGCGCCGTCGGGCGCGAAGCTATGTACGTGCTTGTCGCCCTCGTCGTGCGTCAACTGTAGCGGCTCCCCGCCTGAGGTCAGCATCACGAAGACCTGCACGATACCCCCTACCGGCGAACCAAACGCCACGGTGTGACCGTCGGGCGAAAGCGCTGCCCCACTCATCGGCTTGTTCCAGTTGCTGATTTGCACAAGCTTCACCGGGCCCGCCGAACCCTTGGACCGGGACCAGAAGTGATAAGCGGCAATCGCCCCAACGAGAAGCGCTACGCAGGCGGCCCAGGCGAAGTATTTCCGGCCGGTGGAGCCCACCACGGAGGGGACGGCACCGCGCAGCGCCACGTTCTGGGAAGTTGGCCCCGACCCCGAATCTCGTTTCAGCCGCTTCAGGTCGGCGCGAACTTCGGCAGCACTCTGGTAGCGAACCTCTCGGTCTTTTTCCAGCGCCTTGTTGATGATGCGTTCCAACTCCGCCGGGCAGTCGGGATTCAGTCGAACCGGCGATGTCGGGGCTTTGTGCAGAATCGCGTCAAAGATAAGCGCCGACGTGGTGCCGGGGAAAGCCTGGCGGCCTGTGGCCATCTCGTAGAGCACCACGCCGAAACTGAAAAGGTCCGTGCGGGCGTCCAGCTCTTCGCCGCGCGCCTGTTCGGGCGACATGTAAGCCACCGTCCCCATCGCTACGCCGGGACTGGTCAGATGCTCCTCCGAAGCGGTGGCTAACGCCGAAACTCCCACGGCTTCTGGTACGCGCCGTCCCGCCGGCAACAACTTGGCCAACCCGAAGTCGAGTATCTTCACCTGGCCGCGTGTGGTCACAAAGATGTTCGCCGGTTTGATGTCCCGGTGCACGATCCCCTTGGCGTGGGCTGCGTCCAGCGCATCCGCAACTTGCAGGGAGAGGTCCAGCACTTCCTCAGCTTTGAGTGGCGTACTTCCGATTCGTTCCGTGAGCGTCTGCCCTTCCAGGAATTGCATCACGATGAAGGGCTGGCCTTCGTGTTCGCCAATGTCGTGAATGGTGCAGATGTTGGGATGATCGAGTGCCGAGGCCGCCTGGGCCTCGCGCTGGAATCGCTCCAGCGCCTGGCGATCGCTCGCGAACTCTGCGGAAAGGAATTTCAAGGCCACGTGACGGTGGAGGTTGGTGTCCTCAGCTCGGTAGACGACGCCCATGCCGCCGCCACCGAGCTTCTCGAGAATGCGATAGTGGGAAACAGTCTTGCCGACCATGGCGAGCGTCCCGCCTTCGGTGGCCATCTTACGGCGTGTTCAGGGCCGAGTCAACGGGGACCACAGGGACCACCGGGAAGGGTTCCAGCAGCGGCGGGCATTAGCGGAGCCGACATCAGCAGCAAAACCTCTCGGTGCTGGACCGACCGGGAAGCGGTCCCGGCAGCAGACCAAGCTTTCCCCAAGGGCTCCTGTGCGCAATAGCATGCGGATATGGGAGAAATGGTGCGAGAAATGGTTCCTGCACCATTTCCACTGACACCATTTCCCCCTGCTCATATCCATGAACGTAGGTTCTCGTCGTTTCAAATTCGGTTTAATGCACAATTGTGGCGCCACCAGGAGCACCTATTACCGCCTGGCGTCGTCAACGAATCTATGCGCGACCAAGCCCTGCCGTTTACCTCTCCAACTTGGCAGCCGCTTCCTTCAATTTTCCGGCGAGCAAGTGCTTCAGCTTTGCCTGCGACTCTTCGTAGTCGCCGCGTATCTGTTTCACTCGCGTATCGAGAGTGGCTTTCATGTCGCCCTGAGCTTTTTCGGCCTTCTTCTGCAGGGCCTGCACCTTGGCTTCGGTCTCGCTCTTGATTTGCTCCGACCTCTGCTTGGCCTGATTTAACTTGGCTTGCAGCTTAGCGTTCAACTGGTCGATCTGGGCCTGGAGCTTAGCCTGACGATCGGCGCGTGCCCGGGCGTGCTCGGCCTTCAATTGATCGATTTCGGCGCGAAGCGCCGCCACATCTCGGGCTCTTTGTTCGTCCTCGACACTTTTTCTGGCGGCGCGCAATACGGTTCCGCCCAAAGCCTCCATTCTGGTATCCACAGGTGTAACCCATTCCTCGCTGACGTCAGCGACCACCCCGCACTTGCCCGCTGTGAGTTTGGCAGCGACATCATTGAGGAACTCGGCATCGACTCCCGCAACATTCAAGTCGCCGATGCCGCCCGCCAGCGCGCCGGCCCCAGCGCCGATAACTAAGCCAACCGGTCCTCCAAGCAGTCCGAGCAGACTGCCAATCGCCGTTCCGCCGAGGGTGCCTATGGGAAAACCATCGTCCACCTGCTTCACCGTGACCGTACCATCGGCATTCTTCTTGATTACCGATTCTGCGTGAATCGTGATGCTTCCTTCCGCATCGAGTTGTTTGAGAGCCTGCGACCCTTCATAAGCCTTCGGCTCATCGTCGAAGACCACTACCAGCATTTTTTCCATTGCTATGTCTCCTTCTCCGGACGGTTTCTGATGTTTACGCCGGAATTTCCATGATAGGTTCCGGGCCGACCGACAACGTACCACCAAACCGCCCCGAAGGCAACCAGCAGCCGGTCCAGATCGTGAAGGCGTCACCGAACCGGGGGGAAACCGGGGACACACCATATTTCCGCTTTACCGACGTCGTGGCTTCCGCCGCCCGCCTCTTCACGGCCGCTTCGTCGTTGTGATCATAAGATTGCTCCGTTGGCAAGGCCTCGGCCCGTAACCACCCCCCGGCGGAAAACCGCCGCCCCTCCTGAATATCGTAACCACCCCCGTCGCTGACCGCTCCGGCCCCTTCCTTCATTGCGTTCAGGACAAGCTCTGAATCAGGAGGGGAGTCCGCCCGCCCGTCCGCCCTGACGGCCTGTGGCGCGGAGAATTCGCCGGTTTTCCTCTGTATTTCTAACCCGCGGATCTTCGCGGCGGGCGAAGATCTTGTGCCACGGGCATCTTGCCCGTGCTCGGGCATGGCCAGGATGGCCATGGCACAGCCTTGCTTGCGGCTCTGCCGCGCTGTGCCTCCGTGCCTCCGTGGTGAAGGTTGGTCTGGGGGATTGGGTAGGTCGCCCCCTTCGCTTTGCTCAGAGCTTGCCCTGAGTGTAGCGAAGGGGCAGGCTCTTCAGGGCTGGGGGTTGATGGAGGTTCTGTTGACCCAGGCCGCTGGCCTGGGCTTTGTTAAATCGCCCCTTTGGGGCTCAAAAGCCTGAAGGTCGCGGCTCCGCGCGAGACTCCTCTGCAGCCGTCAGCGTATCGAAACCCCCGATGGCGCGGATGATGAGGACCGAGAAATGGTTCCTGACACCATTTCCCCATTTCCCAATGAAAAGCCGCGGACCTCAAAAACAGGTCCGCGCTACCTTACTGGGTCGAACCAGTGTGAGTCTCCACTTATACGGTTGCTGGTAATGCGGCCGCGTGGAAGGGCGCCTACACAGGATGCCCGTGTTAAGATAGCCTTGAATTTTGGCCTACAATCTCAAAGCGGATTTCCGTCGGCATCGATGAAGCGGATTTCGCCGAAGCCCAATTCCCGGATGCCTGCTTCAATCTTGGCGCGGTCGCCGACCACCACCCACACGAGGTTGTCGGGATGGACCACCTGCTTGGCGACAGCGTCCAGATCGCTGGTGGTCAACGCGCTGATCTTGCCCGTCATGGTGTCGTAATAGTCGTCGGGCCAGCCGAATTGCACCAGTTCGGTGATGGAGAGCCCCACGGCGTCGAGCGTCTCGCGCGACCCGGGCAGGCTCAGCGTTTCGTTCGCCTTGATCCGCGCTAGCTCCTCTGCCGTTACCGGACGGTCCGTCAGTATGGCCCGCAGTTCCTTGTTGATCTCCACCAGCGACTCCTTGGTCTTGTCCGTCTGGACCGGCGCATAGGCGATGAAAGGCCGCTGCGCGCGTGCACCGACCAGAACGCTGCGCGCCCCGTAAGCCCAGTGCTTGTCCTCGCGCAGGTTCATATTGAGCCGCGAGCTGAAATTGCCGCCCAGGTCGTCATTCATGGCGTGGATGGCAATCTCCCGCGCCGCGTTCGGCGGCGCAGAAACGTGCCCGGCGAAGATCACCGATTGGCCGGCGCCGGGTTTGTCCACGATGTAGATTACGGGTTTGGGCGCGAGCCGCACGGCGGAGAGGTTCTTCACCGGGATCTCGCCGGGTTTCCAGCCGGAGAACAGCTTTTCCAGCCTCGGCGTCAGCTCGGCAAGCGTGATATCGCCTGCCACCACCAGCGTCGCGTTGTTGGGCCGAAACCACACCTCGTGGAACTTCACCAGATCATCACGCGTGATCTTTTGCACACTGGCGGCGGTTCCCGACCCGGTGAAGGGATTGCCGTAAGCGTGGCCTCGCCCATAGAGGAGGCCGGGGAAAACCCGCAGCGCCATCATGATGGGCTCACTCTGCTCCTGTTGAATGGCGTCCTCCTGCAGCTTTTGTTCGCGCTTGAAGTCCGCCTCCGGAAACGACGGGTGGAGGATGACATCGGCAAACAGGTCGAGGGAGGGATCGAGATTGGACCTCAGCGCCGAGAGTTGCATGAACGAGAAGTCGAGATTGGAATAGCCCTGAAGCTGCGCGCCCAGCAAAGCCGTTTGGTCGTTGATCTCGAGCGCGCTGCGCGTGCGCGTGCCGTCGATGAGAAGGGTTCCTGCGAGCTTCGCGGTTCCCGGCGTAGCAAATTGATCCGCCGCGTAGCCAGCGTCCGCGGCCATCCAGAAATTCACCAGTGGAACTCCGTGCCGCTCGGCGAGAATCACCTTGAGTCCATTGGCAAGGGTGGCCCGCTGGAGCTTGGGCAGCTTCAACTCGGGCGGGGGGCCGAGCGACGGCGCTTGCGAGCGGTCTGCGCCGGCCGTCGCGGCCTTGTAATCGGGGAACGGCTGGACCTCAGCGATATAGACCCCGTCCCCCAGCCAGCGGTTGGCCGCTGACTTCAGATCTTCGGCGGTCGCCTCGCGCACGCGTTTCAGCGTGATCTTGTAACCGTCCGGATTGCCGGTGTACACCGCGTACTGTGCGAGCTGGTCGGATTTTCCGCCGAACCCGCCGATGCGCTCTATGCCGCGGAGGAAGCCCGCCACGTACTGCGTCTCGACGCGTTGTAACTCTTGCGGGGTGGGTCCGTCTTTGAGGAATCGGGCCAACTCCTCGTCGATCTCCTTCTCGAGTTCATCCAGGTTATGGCCGGGCCGCGCCGTCACCTGAATGTAGAACTGGCCGCCGATCTCGAGCGAATTATTGTAGACCGTCACGTCGCTGGCAATCTGGTCGTCGTAGATCAGTCGCTTGTACAGCCGCGAGGTCTTGCCTGCGCCCAGGCAGGCGCTGACGAGGTCCAGATAGTCGGCGTCGGCGCTGCCAAACTGCGGCACGTTCCACACCTTGTAGAGGCGCGGCAACGGGACATGTTCCTGGGTAACCTCGCGGTGGGTCCCGGTCATTTTGGCGATCCAGACCTGCTGGTGGGTCACGGGCGGTCCGGCGGGAATGTTGCCAAAGTACTTCTCCACTTTCTCCCGGGCGGTCTTGGCGTCGATGTCGCCGGCCAGCACCAGCACCACGTTCGACGGCCCGTAATACGTCTTGAACCATTCCTGCACATCTTTGAAGGAGGCGGCGTCCAGGTCCGCCATCTCCCCGATGACATCCCAGGAGTAGGGGTGCCCGGCGGGGTAGGTGTTTTCTGGAATGTATTCCTCGGTGAGGCGGTAAGGCTCGTTCTCGCCTTGCCGCTTCTCGTTCTGCACCACACCGCGCTGGAGGTCCAGCGTCTTCTGGCTCAAATCGAGGAATCCCATCCGGTCCGACTCCATCCACAGCGCGTAATCGAGCGCCGAGGTCGGCACGTTCTCGAAGAAGTTGGTGCGGTCGAAATAGGTGGTGCCATTCAAGTCGGTGGCGCCAACGTTTTCCAAAGCCTTGATGTAACTTCCCGGGGCGTGCTGGCTGCCGCCAAACATCAGGTGCTCGAAGAGGTGCGCGAAGCCCGTCCGCCCCGCCTTTTCGTTCTTGGAGCCGACGTGATACCACAGGTTCACGGCGACAATGGGCGCCTTGTGGTCCTCGTGCACGATCAGGGTAAGACCATTCGCAAGCACGAACTTCTGGTAGGGAATGTCAATATCTTGCGCCTGCGCCTGCGTCTGCACAAGCGCACCGACGGCGAGAACAGCTAGCAGCAACAACCGATTTCTTAGCATGTGGATCACTCCTGGATGCCTCTGAGGTAGCGCAAGCGTACATCGAGACGGACCCGGAGTCAAGCTGCATCAGACACCCAAGAATCGCGATTGAGCGATGGCAGGGCGTTCTGGAGATAGTGGAAAGGTCGGTTGCCGCGAGCCGTGGGCTGTCAGGAGCAGGTCGCGACTCAATTCCGCTTAAGACTCAAGGGTCCATGGG
>Ga0326727_10001751_pt1 | contig 78150 bp, 68 predicted proteins | sample MB2enrmetagenome_FD_207643 | JGI IMG/M metagenome (GOLD analysis project Ga0326727, IMG submission 207643) | Lab enriched peat soil microbial communities from McLean, Ithaca, NY, United States - MB29MY | ecosystem: Environmental > Terrestrial > Soil > Wetlands > Peat | place: USA: New York... | reverse complement strand
CAGGAGCAGGAGCAGGAGCAGGAGCAGGAGCAGGAGCAGGAGCAGGAGCAGGAGCAGGAGCAGGAGCAGGAGCAGGAGCAGGAGCAGGAGCAGGAGCAGGAGCAGGAGCAGGAGCAGGAGCAGGAGCAGGAGCCAGGAGCCAGGAGTCGGGGGTCAGGATTCAGGAGTCAGGGGTCGGGAAACAGCGGGTACCAGGTGTCGGGTGTCAGATGCCAGGGGCAAGTGTTTGGAGGCTGGAGGCGAGAGGCTACTAAGATAGTTACCACCTCTTGCCGGCTCTCCATGATATACTAGAAACTAAAGGGGTTCGTCGTTTTTGGGAAATATGTCTGAAAACATTATCTCATTCAAATGAAAAGAGTTGGCTTGAAATACGGGAGCCGGGGAGAAAAGAATGAGCGCGGCTCTCCATTATGTTCTAGAAACATAGTGGGTTATTAATTTAGAGTAAGAATGTCTGAAAGCCTTATCTCATTCAAATAAATATAGTTAGCTGGATAAACGGAAGCCGGGTAGAAAAAAGGAGCGCGGCTCTCCATTATGTACTAGAAACAAAAGGTTTTAGCGATGGAGTGCGAAAATCCGGCAGAATTTTATGTCATTGAAATTAAAAGATTTAGCTGATTCTGCTAGGGCGAGGGCCTTGAAAAAAAAGAGGGATTAAAAATGAGAGGAAAATTTCTTAAGTTATTGAAAACACATATAGAAAAAATGTCTGCTTTTCGCCTCTCCATTATGTTGATGAAAAAACACGAGTTAAACCGTTATCTCCATTATGTTGATGAAAATTAAGGTGGTTATTGAAAATGAAATCGAGCTCTTCCGTAACAAAAAATACAAATCGCAAAGACCCACGCCCGCCCTTGGGTTCAGGAGCGCGAGTCAAGGGAAATGCCGCAGACCTCAACAGCGGAGGTCTGCGCTACGCCACTTCGGCTGCGCCCGCAGGGGCATCATCAGAATCATTGCGAAGATAAGCATAAGGATGGTCACGACCGGTCGACGCCACATCGGCACCGCCCGAAAGCGGGAATCAATACGACGATGTGTGGGCATTCTGCAACGCGGCCCAACTTGCGGAAGCGGCGGCGTGGTTGTACACTGATTTTCTCAGGGTGAGTTCGTCAGAAAGCGAGGTTGTCTTATGTCGTCACCAATTCGCGCGCCGTGGGTAGAGAAGCGTACCGGCCCCATCGTGACGCAGATGCATTACGCTCGCCAGGGCATCATCACGGAAGAAATGGAGTACGTGGGTAAGCGCGAGAGCTTGCCGGCGGAAACCGTCCGGGAGGAAGTGGCGCGCGGCCGCATGATCATTCCCGCCAACCTCCGCCACGTGGAGCTTGAGCCCATGGCGATCGGGGTCGCCGCCAAGTGCAAAATCAACTCCAACATTGGCAATTCTTCCAGCGCTTCCAACATCGACCAGGAACTCGAAAAGCTGCACACCTCCGTCCACTATGGCGCGGACACGGTGATGGATCTCTCCACCGGAGGCGACATTCACGAAATTCGCGAGGCCATCCTGCGCGCCAGCCCCGTTCCCATCGGCACCGTGCCGATTTATGAGGCCCTGGCCCGGGTCACCAAAGTGCGTGACCTTACCGCTGAAATTATGCTGGAAGTGATTGAGGAGCAGGCGGCGCAAGGCGTGGATTACATGACCATCCATGCCGGGGTGCTGCGCGCGCACATTCCTCTGACCCGCAAGCGCATTACCGGGATTGTCAGCCGCGGCGGCGCCATCATGGCGCAATGGAGCGTGGAAAATAACCAGGAGAATTTTCTCTACACGCACTTTGAGGACATTTGCCGGATCTTTCAAAAATATGACGTCTCTTTCTCACTCGGTGACGGCCTGCGCCCCGGCTGCCTGGCGGACGCGAGCGATGAAGCCCAATTCGCGGAACTGAAAACCCTTGGTGAGCTCACCCGCAAAGCCTGGGAATACGACGTGCAGGTGATGATCGAGGGGCCGGGCCATATTCCTCTGGACCAGATCAAGCTCCAGGTTGACAAGGAAGTGGAACTATGCCACGAAGCGCCCTTTTACACCTTGGGTCCGCTGGTCACGGACATTGCTCCTGGCTACGACCACATCACCTCGGCGATCGGCGCCGCCATGATTGGCTGGCACGGGGCGGCCATGCTCTGCTACGTGACCCCCAAGGAACATCTGGGCCTGCCCAACAAAGACGATGTGCGCCAGGGCATCATCGCCTACAAGATTGCCGCCCATGCCGCGGATGTCGCCCGGCACCGCCCCGGCGCTCGCGACCGCGACGACGCGCTCAGCTACGCGCGCTTCCTTTTCGATTGGAACAAGCAGTTTCAGCTTTCCCTCGATCCGGAAACGGCGCGCACTATGCACGACGAAACACTTCAGGACGAGTACTACAAGGAAGCCGCGTTCTGCTCCATGTGCGGCCCCAAGTTCTGCTCAATGAACACTACGCAGGTCATGGAAAAGCACCTGGGGATTGACCAAAAAGGCCGCGAGCAGAAGTTTGTGGAGTTGCTGACGAAGGTGCAAGGTTGACACTTGAAATACTCGCTGCTGATTGAAGCAACCGAGGACCCCAATTTCTTTGGGTTTTATTCACCCGATCTTGAGGGCTTTACCGGGGTCGGAAATTCAATTGAAGACTGCTTGTACAAGGCACGATGGGGAATGGCAGAACACGTTTCGTTGCTTCGCGAGCAGGGTTTGACCGTTCCACCCGAGTCCCAAGACCCGAAGATAACGATCCAAAACGCCCGGGCCGTCCCGGCGTGAGTTGTCTGGTGTTTCAAATTTCGATCAGGGCTTGATCGCAAAATTTCATAGCGGACGAATATGGCCTCTTTCTTAGTGTCTTTGTGTCTTGGTGGTCAAAAAAGGATGAACCACCAAGGCACCAAGACACCAAGAGAGCACGTTCTTTACATTCGAAGGAGGATTTCCGATGCCCCACCCCATAGCACCTGAATTTGTAGGCAAACCGCAGGCGGAAGCGGCCGGTGCAGTGCCGGCGGCCGCCGCCATGCCCAACCCCGGGCGACTTTTCCAGACATTCAATGCTTACCAACAGACTGCCGCCATGCGGGCGGCCATTGATCTCGACGTCTTCACGGCCATTGGGGACCGGCAGACCACGGCGGAACAGATTGCCCTGCGCGCGGGCGCGGCCGAGCGCGGCATTCGTATCCTTTGTGATTTCCTCACGGTGATGGGTTATCTCACCAAGAAGGAATCTCATTACGGACTGGCTCCGGATGCCGCCATGTTTCTCGATCGCCGTTCGCCCGCCTACATGGGCAGTGCTGCGCGCTTCCTGGACGCACCCGAGATGCTCAAGGCTTTCGATGACCTTGCGGGCGCAGTGCGCAAAGGCGGCACGATGATGGGCGAGGAAGGGACGGTGGGCGTCGAGAATCCGATTTGGGTGGAATTCGCCCGTTCCATGGCGCCCATGATGATGATGCCGGCCGAGGCCATCTCAAAAATGGTGGAAGCGGATAAGGGCGGGACATGCCGGGTGCTGGACATTGCCGCCGGCCACGGGCTTTTCGGCATCAACATCGCTCGGCACAACCCCCAAGCCGAAATTGTAGCCCTCGACTGGGCCAGTGTTCTGGAAGTAGCCAAGGAGAATGCGCGGAAGTCCGGCGTCGAATCCCGTTATTCCACGATCGCCGGAAGCGCTTTTGAAGTTGAATTCGGCGCCGGTTACGATTTGGTCTTGCTCACGAACTTCCTGCACCATTTTGACCCTCCCACCAACGAAGAGCTCTTGCGGAAAGTCCATGCCGCGCTCGCGCCCAACGGCCGCGCGGTGACGCTGGAATTTGTTCCCAATGACGACCGCGTCACCCCGCCGGAAGCCGCCACCTTCAGCATGATCATGCTGGGTTCCACCCCCCACGGCGATGCTTACACTTACGCGGAATTCGACCGCATGTTCCGCAATGCCGGCTTCACGCGCAACGAACACTACCGGCAACCTCCCATGCCGGAATCCGTGATCATCTCTTACCGATAGCCTTGGGGAGTTAGCACAATTCAATCGCCAATGGCCCGGCGCAGGCGGGGGAAACCCACCCCCCTCGCTCGCTCCGACTTCTCGAGAAGCTCGGGCGGTACCTCCACGCTGATCTTATGCACCGGACCCTCGATGCCACATCATGTCACTCTCAAAACCAGCAATGTGTATGGCATCTCCGGCCCAGACTTTTCACAACACTCTCAGAATAAGACACTTCAAGTAATGTGTTTCGGGAACGGTGAGCAAAATGGGATGGTCGCGCGACTGGGTGCGGCGTTCGACGACGACCAAGGTGCGGTGGGCATCCAAAGCAGCATTGGCGACAACTTCCAACAGGTCAGCCTCGCTGACGTGAAACGAGCACGAGCAAGTAATCAAATAACCGCCGGGGTTCAGAATCTTCATCGCACGGAGATTCAATTCTTTGTAGCCGCGCAGCGCCGATTCCCGGTAGTTTTTCTGCCGCGCGAAGGCGGGAGGGTCAAGCACCACCAAGTCGAAACGCTGCCTTTCCAGATCGGCGGCCTTAAGAAAATCAAAGCAGTTCGTTTCCTTCCATTCCAGGTTGGTGAATCCGTTCAGGCACTGGTTTCGCTCCGCCTGCCGCAGGGCTTCCCCCGAGGAATCCACCCCCAGGACCGAATCGCAACGGGGCGCCAGCGCGAGGGCAAATCCGCCCGTGTAGGTAAAGCAATCCAGGGCTCGCCCGCGCGCATAATTCGCCGCCGCGCCGCGATTCTCGCGCTGGTCGAGGAATCCTCCGGTCTTCTGTCCGTGCAGCAAGTCAAAGCACATCTTCATGCTGTTTTCTTCCACCACAACTTCGCCGACCTCTTCCCCCGCCAGCACACCGCTTTGCTCCGGTAATCCCTCGAGGGCGCGCACGGCGGCGTCGTTGCGTTCAAGGATCGCGCGGGGTGCGAATTCCTTTTGCAGAATCTCAACCACCGAGGACTTCAGCCGGTCCATTCCCTGGCTAAGGGTTTGAATAACAAAGCAATCGGCATAGCGGTCGACAATAAGTGAGGGCAGCAGATCACCTTCCGCAGCGACCAGCCGGTAAGCCTGCGCCCCCGCTGCCACCTGCCGGCGGAAAGCGGCGGCGGCGCGAATTCGCTCGGTGAGGAAGGCAGCGTCAATCGGCCGCGCATAGCGAGTCAAGAAGCGCAGCGCTATCTGCGACTGACTGCTGTAAAGAGCTTGCCCCCAGAAGTGATTCTTCTTATCGATGAGGCGCACCACGCCGGGTTCGGCTCCCTCCGCCGTGACAACGTCCGAACGGTAAATCCAGGGATGCCCGGAGGCGAGCCGCTCGATAGCCCGGTTCGCGATGGTGACAGAGGGCGGGATCATTTTTTTACTCTAGCACATAAGAACAGTGACGAGTGATGAGTGACGAGTTCGTAATTCACAATTCACCATTCATAATTCATAATTGTTTCCGCATGCTACTGGAAGAATTTGACTACACGCTTCCCCCCGAACTTATCGCCCAAAGGCCCTTGGCCGAGCGTGATGCTTCGCGCATGATGATGCTCGACCGGGCGGCAGAGCAATGGGAAGACAAAGCCTTTCTCGAGATATCTCAACTCCTTCAACCGGATGACCTCCTGGTCTTCAATAACACCAAGGTTTTCCCCGCCCGCCTGCTGGGCCGGCGGCGGGGAATTACCACGCAGCCGTTGGGAAAGAATAATCCCGCCCAGCGCGGATTTCTGACTGGCGAAACCGAACTCCTGTTGACTCGGCAGGAAAGTGAAGACGTTTGGCAGGGATTGGTCCATCCCGGACGCAAGGTGCGAACCGGTGAAGTGCTGGTGTTTGGCGACGACGAATTGGAAGCGGAAATCCTGGGCCGAGGCGAGTACGGTGTGCGCCGGGCGCGACTGCGGGCGCGTACGGGAACGATTGAGGAAGCCCTCGACCGGCTGGGCCACGTGCCCTTGCCCCCTTACATTCATCGCCCCGACGAGTCGAGCGACCGCGCCGCCTATCAGACGATTTACGCCAAAGTGCGCGGGGCCGTGGCGGCGCCAACCGCGGGTCTGCATTTTACCGAGCGGGTTTTCCGCGCCCTCGCGGCGCGCGGCGTGGAAAGCTGCGAAATCACGCTGCACGTGGGACTGGGGACTTTTCAGCCGGTGCGGGCGAAAAAAATCGAAGATCATCACATGGAAGCTGAGCGCTACGAGATTTCAGAAGCCGCAGCCTCGGCCATCAACCGGGCCCTCGACGAGCGCCGGCGCGTCATCGCCGTGGGAACAACCAGTGTCCGCACGCTCGAAAGTGCAGCAAGCGAACACGGCGGAAGCATTGCGCCCGGCCGCGGCGAAACGCGCCTCTTTATCACCCCCGGCTTCCCATTCCGGGTTATTCGCGGATTGCTGACCAACTTTCACCTTCCTCAATCCACGCTGCTCATGCTGGTCTCCGCCTTTGCGCAAAAAGACTTCGTGTTGCGCGCTTACCACCATGCGGTGGAAGCGCGCTATCGGTTCTACAGCTACGGGGATTGCATGTTGATTCTCTAAAGGTGTTGATTCCCTCATCGTGAAACCCTTTCGTAGGCGTTGGCATCCAATAACTTCCGCCGCAAGCCTTCAGGCCCTGGGTAACCAAAACTGGTTTGATACGTCAGATCTAGTGTAGGGAGTTCGATTCGAGAGTCTAGAATTCAGGAACAAGAAAACAAAATCAATGGATGGAAGGTTATGCAGAATAATCGAGTTTTACCCCTCCCGTTTCTAATCTTAATCCTGGCGGGTGTGGTGTCACTCTTCAGCATCATTGCCGACCGCGGATCTCGGGCCAGCTTGGTCAGGAATGATTCCCTGCAAATGCAAACGGTTGAGCAAGAACGCATGGCGGAATTCTATTTTCGTATCCTGTCCTGGCTTTCCGACGTTATCCCCCGGAAGGCGGAGCCCGTGAAAGCTAGCCCCCCACCCGCGCCCATGCGGCAGACCACAAGAACCCCGCGGCGCCGCGAGCACCAAGGCAGAATTGAACTCTGCACACTTCGTTCCGGTCAAACGCTTGCCGCCAGCAAGCTCCGCGCGCCCCACCTCAATTAAGCCCGCCGATCGTGATTTTCGCATTCCGCCCTAGCGGCAAGAAAATGTCGATGTCAACGGGCCATGACCTCCGGCCCCGCCGGCTCAGTTGTGAAAGTCACAGCCGCTTGCGGAACGCATATTGGGTTTTGATCTGCTCGAATCCCCGCGCCGCGTAGAATTTGTGTGCCTCGTGGCGGACAATATTGGAGCGCACGGAGACGGCGTGGCACCCCTTTGTGCGCGCCCACTCTTCCACCTTCTCGAGTAGTTTCACCCCCACGCCCTGGCCGCGATGGGATTCATCCACCACGAAACCTCCGAGTTCCGCATAGGCGTCGCTTTCCACCAGGCAGCACACATAGGCGTGCGCCCAACCTACAATGCGGCCTCCGGAAACGGCAGCAAGAATGAGGTGTCGCGGATCATCCAGCATGGTGGTCAGGCGCGCCTCAACCTGGCGCAACGAGGAGGGGTACCCGAGTTGGGTCGCGAGGCTCGCGAACTCCGCGGCGTCTGTGAGCCTCGCAGGCCTGAGGGTAAGCGCCGTCCCTTCAGGGGGGAGAGGAGTTGCAAGCATGGATGCTGCTCGCGCCCTTTCTACCAATGAATCCGCACGCGATACTTGAGTAGCGCCTCGCCGCCGGCCGCCACCGGGACGGTGAAGCGCGCCGCAAAGGCGGCGGTCTTTTCGAATTTGAAGGTCGAATTGAGTATGGTCCAATCACCGCCGATGGGTTCATTGACGAAGACCGTGATCGGATCGGGCTTGTGGTTACGAAGCGAGATTTCGTACTCCACCTCCACGTTGTGGGGGCCCAAGCGTTGGAAATCGGTCTGCTTGCGCTCCGCGACCACATCGAAGGCATTGCCGATGTGGAGGCTCACCGTTTCGTCTTTGGGGGTGTGATCGATGCGATCTTCACCGATGAATTGCACGCGGCCTTTGGAATCCCCTTGATAAACGCGGACGGTTCCCGCCGGCAGCGGAACTCCCAGCGAGTTGGCCTCCGCATTCTTGAACTTGATCAAAACTTTGACCGGCTCTTTGGTAGGCTGGCCGGGGCTCTGAGGGTTCTGGTAGTAATATTGCTGGCCGTCCACCTCAAAGACCTTTTCCACCGTCGCGCCGGCAGCGGCCAGCAGGCTGATCTGCTTGGTTTCATTATTTTGAATATTCGTGTGGCGTTCCAGCGTGTAAAGGTGATACTCGGAAATCGCCTCCTGTTCGAATTGGGGCGCCGAAGCGGCTTTTGCCTCCAGGGCCATTGCGCGCATCGCCCTGCCATTTATGGGCGCAACGCGATTCAATTCCCCTGCTACCAACTGAAGTTGAGCGTTGCGGAAAGACGCGCCGCTTTGGTTCACGACGGTCACCCAGCCGTTCAAGTCCGCGGACTTCTGATCGGAGTGTACGGTGAGCACGTAATCAGCATTCCAGTTCACCTGATTCGTCAGGTAAGAAGCCTCTACCGTGTGTTCACCCGCCCTGCGATTGTCCAGCAGCCAAACGAGGGTCGGCTTGCTGTAGAGATTTTCCGGCAGGTCGGGGAAGACGTAGCGGTCCGCTCCCATGCCGGTAATAATTTCATTCCCCACCTTCCAAACCGGCCCCTCGTTGTCCGCCAGCAGCACGGCCTTCACCGGAACTTCCTTGGTGGAGTTGTTCTCCTCGATCACACGGATCAGGGTCAGTTCCTTGCCGACATATTTTTGCAGAAGCTTCTGCGGGCTTAGCAAATCGTACTCGTAGTCCTGTTCGAGCACGTTGAGCTCTTTGGGGGCGGTCAGGGAAACGATATGCACGGTTGCCGGATTCACCTGCGCGGCAATATCCATATAGCGCAGGTCAATGGCGCCGTCGGGCAGGCGCACGCGGCGGACGTCGCGCACCAGGGCGACGTTGGAGTTATAAACCGTGACCGCCAGTTCCTTCTGGTCCTGCTCGGTGGAGGTCACCGTGGTCTGCGCCCGGGCCTCAACGGTCCACCCTACCAGAACCATGGCCACGATAAGTCGTACCATGAGTTGTTGTTTCATCATAATTCACCTTCCCACTCCTTCCCCTCAAAAAGCTGAATGCTCACAAGTATAGAACGGGTGGTGTGTTGGTTTCTTGCACCGGCCGAAAACCCAGCCGATCCAAGTGACCGTCGGGCGACTACCCACGGATGGCCCCAGCGGGGCCGGACCCCACGCGTAGGGGGGGTCGCATAAAAGGGACCGAGGAAATAGCCGTTCAGCGAAATAAATCGCGGATGTCGCGCATGTCCACGTTGGCAAATTCCGACGCAACCAAATCCGCTTGCTCGAGTTCTCCGGGAGGCCGGCTGTGGGCGAGCGCCAGGCACTTAAAGCCCGCGGCCTGCGCAGCGACGACTCCCAAGGGCGCATCTTCGATGGCCAAGCACTCCTCCGACTGGAGCGATTGGTCGCGGAATTTAGGCAGCGCTCGCATGCGGAAGAGGGCCGTGAGGTAGACCTCGGGGTCGGGCTTGCAGCGCTGGCAGTCATCCGCGGTTGCCAGAACGGAGAACTTTTCGCGCAAGCCCAATTTGGTGAGCAAGTGTTGGATTTCCACGCGCAGGCTGCCGCTGGCTATCGCCAAGGGATATTCCTCGGCCATCCCCGTGACGAACTCTACCACACCCGGCATGGGAGGCAAGCCGTCACGGATGATTCCCTGATAGCGCTGGCTCTTCCAGGCGACCAACTCGTCACGCCGCGGGGCGTCCACACGTCGCCCATGGCTGGCGTAGAGGTGTTCGATGATTCGGCGGTCATCCAGCGCCAGGTAATCGCGGTAATACTCTTCTTCGCTGACGGTCCAGCCCTCCAGGGCGGCCATTTCCTGGGTCAGTTTCAAAATGAGCGGTTCACTATCGACGATAATGCCATCAAAGTCAAAGATAACGGCGCGCAGCAAGTTGGGGCCTCTCTTAATTGTCGATTTTCGAATGTCGATTGACGATTGAAAAAATGGAAAATCAAGCCTCGTAATCGCCGGTTCACAACCGGTTTTCTAATACCCGGCCGGGGATTGAAAACAATCGGGTATCGGTAACCGTTAATTCTTCATCGGCAAACGTCAATCCACGGGGCTATGGTACACTTGAGAAGGAAGTGGGAACAAGGATGGAGTGTCAATTCCCTGCCCTGGTTAGGGGATGGTGTCCGGCGGCTGGCCCAAGAGAAATACTGGGGATAGAAAGGGGAAAGGCCTGCACTAGCATTCCCGTGCCCCTTCCGTCACCCAAAAGGGTTTGGTGCGTCTAATAGAATGAGGAGCACGGTCCAATCATGACCCATGAATTGAGCATTCCCATCGCGTTTCTGGCGGGGATAGTTTCTTTTCTATCACCGTGCGTGCTGCCTTTAGTCCCTGGTTATATTTCGATGCTCTCGGGGGCCACGGTCGAAGAGCTGAAAAGAGAAGCCAACGGAGAGCTTCTGCGCCGGGTGTTGCGCAATTCCCTGGCCTTTGTAGTAGGGTTTACCCTGGTCTTTGTGATTCTGGGCGCCTCAGCAACATGGGTGGGAAAATTTCTATTGGCGCAGCGCTCGACCTTCAATATTTTCGCCGGTATCATTGTCATAATCTTCGGATTGCACTTGACTGGCCTGGTTAAGATCCCTTTGCTCTATCGCGAGGCGCGGCTTGATACGGGTGCGCCACGACGTAGCCTGGGTGGAGCGTTCCTACTGGGGTTCGCGTTTGCCTTCGGGTGGACTCCCTGCATCGGTCCGATTCTGGCAACTATCCTGGCCCTTGCCGCCCAACGACAAACTGTGCTTCAAGGCATGTTTCTGCTGGCAGTTTATTCCGCGGGACTCGCCATTCCGTTCCTCCTTACCAGTCTTGGGCTGAGCACCTTCCTCAAATTCTATGGAGGATTCCGCAAGCACTTGCAGGCGGTGGAAGTGGCGTCAGGAGTGCTGTTGATTGCGCTGGGCGTACTGATGGCTTTTAACAAGTTGACGATTATTTCCGGGTATTTTTCATTCTTGAACCGGTTTTCGCTGTAGGGGCGAGCGGCGCTCGCCCAGGGGCCGAACGGCGTTCGGCCCTACAGAATGGAAAGAGTTTGCACCCGATATTGATCAGCATCGGATCGTTCCACCTTCCCACCTACGGCACCCTGCTGGTGCTGGCCATCCTGGGGGGGATCTATACCGCCGTGCGTTTGGGCCGCCGCGCCGGTCTGGATTCCGCACTGATACTGGATTTTTGCACCTGGCTGATCCTAATCGCGTTGGTCGGCGCGAAGATCCTGATGGTCCTGACGGATTGGAGTTATTACCGAGCCAATCTCGGCGAGATATTCAGTTTTTCAACCTTCATGGCGGGCGGAGTTTTTTACGGCGGCTTCCTGGCGGCGCTTTTCTTCACCATCTGGTACGTGCATGTGCAGAAACTCTCGTTTTGGAAGCTGGCGGATGTACTGGCGCCCGGCGTAGCCCTGGGCCAAAGCGTGGGACGGCTGGGGTGCTTCAGCGCCGGTTGCGATTACGGCAAAGCCACCACCGCACCGTGGGGGGTGGTATTTACCAGTAGCTTTGCGCATGAAGTCGGGGGGGTCCCGTTAGGGGTGCGTTTACATCCCACCCAGCTTTACGAATCCATGGCAACTCTTGCCATTTTCGCCTTGCTACTGTGGTGGTTCCCCAGAAAGAAGCGGGATGGAGAAATCTTCCTTGGTTACGTGGGCTTATACGCCGGGGCGCGATTCTTTCTGGAATTCCTGCGCGGCGACGAAGACCGGGGGTTTGTGTTTCACCACCTGCTTTCGACCTCCCAGTTTATCGCGCTTCTGGCGCTGGTGGGGATCGCCACGGTGTTAATATGGCGGGGCGTTCATCACGGTGAAGAACTGAGTGCAGATCCGGTAAGCCGTGACATACGGCGCGCTCCGCCAGCGCTTGAAACGGCGGCAAAAGGTAGGTTCGGCCCCGCGCCGATGGCAAACAGGGGAGTAACGGCCGGCAAGCCGCAGGCGGTCGCCGCGGCGCCCGTCCCTAAACGCTCCAAGCGGTAAATCACAGTGAGGTGTGGGCGGTGGAAGAACAGACACCAATTGAAAATGTACCCCAAGCATCAAAGGCCCCGGAGAGTTCTCCAAAGGAGAACCCAACGGCCCCAAAATCCAAGTTACTCGTCGGCGCTCTGCTGGCCGTGGCTCTCGTCGTTGGCTTGTACTACTTGAATCGCTATTGGATTGCGCCCGCCGTGCGGGCGCAAACGAAAGGCGATGAGAACCATCCCCTGGCGCCGGAGTTTTCGCTTACCGACATCACGGGCAAACCGCTCAAGTTGAGTGACTATCAGGGAAAAGTGGTGGTGCTGGATTTCTGGGCGACGTGGTGCGGCCCTTGCCGGATGGAGATTCCCGGCTTCATTGAGTTACAAAAGCGTTACGCTGCCCAAGGCTTTACGATGATCGGCATCTCCATGGACGACAGCCCGGAACCGGTGGTGGATTTCTACAACCAATTCCATATGAATTATCCAGTCGCCATCGGCAACGATAAGCTGGGGGAGCTTTATGGCGGCATGCCGGGACTCCCCACCACCTTCGTGATCGGCCGTGACGGCCGCATCTATGCAAAGCACTCAGGCGCCTATGACCCCAGCGTCTTCGAGACCGAGATCAAGGAGTTGCTGGCGCTCGGCCCGGCAGACGACCCCCAAAATTTTCATCCGGCAGGACAAGTTCTTAACGAGGACAAAATCGAATTGGGCAACCCCGCAACGATCAATTCGGAAGTGCCCGGCATTGATCTAACTAAATTGACCGCTGATCAGAAGACCGCCTATAAGAAGATATTGGAAAGTCAGCAATGCCCCTGTAACTGTAAGTTGACCTTGCTAAAATGCCGCCAGGTGGATTACAGGTGCAGCATCAGCCGAAAACTCGCGCAAGATCAACTGGAGGCATTTCTCAAGCCCAAGAGCACAGGCATGGCTACCAAATAACTGAAGCTCATGATGAAATTCTGCATTACCTGACCCAGGGTGGTGAATTTAGGAGTGGGATTTCAAACTTCGAAGGAGTGAAATTCACGGCATATGAGGATGCTTTTGTGGGGCTGGACATTGATGCTGATGGCAGCAAACTTGGGTTGGGCGCAGAACAACAATTCCGTTGTGGAGGCCCACGTAGTGATGGCCACCGACGCCGCGCACGCCAACTCGCCGCTGAAACTCGCCGTTCTGGCGCAGGTGGCGGGCGGCTACCACATCAACGATCACAAACCCACCCTGGATTACTTGATCCCCACCGAACTTAAGGTGGATCCCAGCGATCAGTTCACGGTAAAGAATGTAGAGTATCCGAAGGGAACGCTGGAGAGATTCGCGTTCTCTGACGTCCCGCTCTCCGTGTATGAAGGCACCGTGGTGGTAGGCCTGCTGCTGCAAACCGGGAAGACCGTGCCTGTAGGAACGTATACGTTGAAGGCGAAGTTTGGGTACCAGGCCTGCAACGATCACGCCTGCCTGCCGCCCACCAGTGTGCCACTGACCGTGACCCTAAAAATTGTACCTCGCAACGTGCCGTTGAAACTGGTGGAATCCGATGTCTTCCAACGAATCAGATTCGAATAGTGTTCCGCAGCCCCCGCCCCCGGAGGTGAAACCCCACGGTTCCGCCGGATTGGTGGCACTGAGTCTGATCTTGCTGGCGGGATTAGTGTGGGCCATGGCTCCGGGCCGCGGGAAATTTGAGCCGGCCCCCCTTCGGAGGGTGTTTGCGGGCTGTTCTCAGCCCGAGCCCGACTTCGTCCCATCGGACGCAACGGAATTGCCGGGCGTCGATTTGAGTAAACTTTCGAAGGCCCAACGAAATCATGTCCTCTTTCGCCTGAATATGGAGCCCTGCCCTTGCGGTTGTAACGCCAGCATCGCCACCTGCCGAAATAGCCATCCCACTTGTCCGGTTTGCAAGGATTTGGTGGAAAGAATCGTCGCGGAGGAGTCGGGAATCAGGAGTCAGGAGTCAGGAGCCAGAAGCCAGAAGTGACCGAAACTCGAAAATCGAAACTTGCAAACCAAATTTCGAGTTTCGAATTTCGAGCTTCGATTCTGACTCCTGGCTCCTGACTCCTATGAAAATTGGCGTCGTCTCCGACACGCACGGATATTTTGATCCGCATCTCTCCTTACGGTTAGAGGGTGTCGAGGAAATTCTACATGCCGGTGACGTGGGATCCCAGGCGGTGCTCGACCAACTCCGTGCCATTGCCCCGGTCCAAGCGGTGCGGGGTAATGTCGATTCGGCTGCGCTGGGGCTCGCGCCCACCCTCACGCGGCGGTTTGGCAACGTCGAAATCTACATGCTGCACGAACTGCCCAAGCCACTTTCAGCGTTACGTGATTGGGCCCGGTTCGACCCCCTGAAAGGGAAAGCGACTGAGCACTGCCGCCAGTTTCTGGAGAGTCTTCCAGAAGGGTGCCAGGTGGTGATTTTTGGTCACAGCCATGAGCCCTGCGCGTTGATTCTGGGCAGCAAGGTTTTCTTCAACCCCGGTAGCGCGGGTAAGAAACGGTTTTCATTACCACGCTGCTGCGGCCTGCTGGAAATTTCGGCGGAAGGTGTACACGCGACATTTCTCGGCTTGGAACGGTATAATGATGACCTACCGGAGGGCGTATGGCTGCCGATCGGGGGAGCGAAAGCATGGGGAAACTGTTGAGGTTTTTGAAAGGCGCCACGGAAGTGCTGACGACGGCCGGAGCCGTTCTCGCCGCCGCCATTGTAGTGGTGGAAACCTACCAAACTCTGCGTAAAAAGTTGGACGCCACCAAAGGGCAGTGATGAGTGAAGAGTGACAAGTGACAAGCAAGTGCGTATTGGCTCGTCACCTGTCACTCTTCCCTCGTGACTGTACCCTAGCATTTGGGAGCCTGAAATGAAAAGTGCGAGTTTTACCTATTGGCAAGACGGCGACTACTTTCTTGGGTTCCTCAATGACTATCCGGATTACCATACTCAAGGAATGTCTAAAGAAGAATTAATCAACAATCTGAAGGATTTGCTTCGGGATCTGCAATCGGGGGAGATCCCCTACGTCCGAAAGGTTGAGAAGCTGGTCTTGGCAGATTGAAAAGACGGGACCTCGTAAAAAAGCTGCAAGAAATCGGGTGTGTGCTTGTCCGTCATGGAGCGAGCCACGATTGGTACACCAACCCGAAAACCAAGAACTCGCAACCTGTTCCCCGCCACAATGAAATTCACGAGGGGCTGGCCAAGTCCATTATCAAGAAGCTCAGTGGCGGCGACTAACCGGTGCGCAAGTGAGCCGCCGCGCGCCGGAGGCGTGAGGTGACCCGATCACGCCCCAGCGTCAGGATGACATCAAACAAGCTCGGAGCCACGGCTTGACCGGTTAACGCTACGCGCGTGGCGTTGATTAGCAAACCTGCTTTTACGCCTTTTTCTTCCGCCAAGCTCCGCAAAGTCCTTTCCGTCCCGGCTAAATCGAAAGGTTCGGTTGCCGCGAGGCGGTCGGCGAGCGTGTCGAGAAGCACTGATAGCGCCGGGTCTTTCCAAAACTTTTTCACTGCATCAGGATCATAAGGAAAATCGTCGGTGAAGAACGCGCGGAAGGCGCCGGGAAAGTCTTTGAGCGTCCGCGCCCGCGATTGAAGCAGCAGAACACTCTGCTTGAATCGCTCTTTTTCCCCAGTGGTCCATCCCGAATCCCGCACCCCGTCTCCCGTGTCCCGTGTCCCGTGTCCCGTGTCCCGCCCCCTCAGTCCCGCTTCCGCCAATTCCCTCTCGACCATTGGCAGCAACTGCTCCACCGGCAGGTGGCGAACGTACTCGTTGTTCATCCACGCCAGCTTTTCGAGATCGAACACCGCATTCGCTTTGGAAACAGCCGCGAGATCAAAATCGCGAATCATCTCCTCGATCGGCACAATTTCCCTTTGGCCCGGGGGCGTCCAGCCGAGCAATGCCAGGAAATTGACCAAGGCTTCCGGCAGAACCCCTTGCTCGCGATAGGCGCCCACCGAGGTCGCTCCGTGCCGTTTCGACAGGCGTTGTTTGTCCGGTCCGAGAATCAGCGGCAGGTGCGCAAAGATTGGCACGGGCGCTTCCAGCGCCTGGTACATCAGAATCTGCTTCGGAGTATTGGAAATGTGGTCAGCCCCACGAATCACATGGGTGATGCGCAGGTCAAGATCATCGGCCACCACCCCGAGGTGATAGGTCGGATGTCCGTCCGAGCGCAGGAGCACGAAGTCCTCCAAGTCACAGTGGTCGACTTCGATGTGGCCAAAGACCTGGTCGTCGAAGCTGGTGTGGCCATAATCCGGCACGCGGAAGCGCACCGCGGCAGGACGGCCTTCCGCGCGCAACCGCTCCCGGTCCGTTTGCGTAAGCCCCCGGCAGGCGCCGTCATATTTCCACGCACGGCGCTCGGCTTCCGCCTTGGTGCGTTTGGCCTGGAGTTCTTCCTGAGTGCAAAAACAAGGGTATGCATGCCCTGAGCGTTCGAGATTCAAGGCCATCTCGCGGTAGCGATCGAGGCGCTGGGATTGATAGATCGGCCCTTCGTCCCAATTGAGGCGGAGCCATTCCAGGCTTTCCAAGATGGCGGTGGTGAGTTCGGGCTTCGAACGGTCCACATCCGTGTCTTCGATGCGGAGAATCAAAATCCCGCCCATGTGACGCGCGAAAAGCCAGTTGTAAAGTGCCGTCCGCGCCCCCCCCACATGAAGGTACCCTGTGGGTGAGGGTGCAAAGCGAACGCGGATATTGTTCATGTTAGGCTTTCGCGGGGCTCTTCGAGCGAATCATCGAGGGGGCGAGTGCCTCCGAAATATACTTCCCCAGAATCGAACCCAGGGTGGTGAGTTGCGCCAGGTCCGCCTGTGTGAAGTCAGGCCCCACGGGCTCGCCAGGCCGCGCCTTGCGGCTGATTTGGATCACGCCCACAACCTTCCCCTCCACGATCATCGGCGAACTCATAATTTTCTGGATGGGCACAGCTTTCTCTTGGTCATCAAGGTCGACAGCTTCAAAAACCGTGGGGTGTTTATAGCTGGGGAAATTGTTCACGATCTCGCCGCGTTTCTCGCGGATGGTTTTGGCGGCCAACGAGTGTGTGGTGGTCATGGGAATAGCCCCAATCCTCGCGAGCCTGATGGGAAAGAGAAAACTCAGCGTCCTCGCATCGGCGGAAAGGCGCAAGAGGGCAACTTCCCCCTTCCTCGCCTTGAAACCATTGGAAACTTGGGCCGCCAGGCGGTTCAAATCCTGTTCGCTGGGGGGAGTCCCCGCCTTTCGCATCTCGTCAACTAGCTTGGCTATCGTAAGAACCAGATCCCGCTCCGCCATTACGCTGTGCTCCGTTGAGAGTTTCGATGTAACTAATAATTATACTGGAGCGGGTGACGGCAAGCAACGACGCAATCAATCTTGGGGCAAAATTCCCCACGGTGGCATGGCCATCCTGGCACATGACCGCGCGCGGGCGGGACGCCCGTGCCACAGCGGGAAGGATGCCCTCGCCCCTTCCACCCCGCGACAGATTAGGTTTGACAAAACCTCCCGCGCATCCTGATAATTACTGACTCTTGACCTATGCTGCTTAGACGATGGGAATTACATGCGGTAACCTGGGCGTTACTGCTATTGGGAACGGGGCAGGCCACCCTGCCGCGGGCCTTCGCCCAGGCGCCCGCCGATGCCGGCCGAGTGGCGGCGCGGGCGCTGGATCACGCGATCATCATTGACACGCACGCCGACACACCGCAAGCCTTCCTCGAGGAAGGCTACGACCTCGCAAGCCCCGCCAGCCCGTATATGATTAGTATCCCGAAGATGCGCTCCGGGCATCTGGGCGCCGAGTTTTTTTCCATTTGGGTGGATGTGACCTGGCCCAAGCAGGACCTGATCCACCGCGCCCTGGACCTGATTGCCGTGACCCATCAGCAGGTGGCGAGACACTCGGACGCGTTGGGCTTGGCCGGCACCGCCGACGACATCGAGCGCCTGCACCGCGAGGGGAAAATCGCCATCCTCATGGGACTCGAGGGGGGCCACCAGATTGAAGGCGATCTGCACATGCTGGACATCTTCTATCGCCTGGGCGTCCGCTACATGACGCTGACCCACACCAAGAATGACGAGTTGGGCGATTCCTCCGGCGACAAGCCCGGCTGGAAAGGGCTCTCGCCCCTGGGCCGCCAGGCCATCGAGCGCATGAACCAACTCGGCATGATGGTGGATATCTCGCATGTTTCCGACAACACCTTTTACGACGCCCTGGCCGCGAGCAAGGCGCCGCTCATTGCTTCCCACTCCTCCTGCCGAGCTCTGTGCACTGCCCCCCGCAATATGACCGACGATATGATTCGCGCCCTCGCCAAGAACGGCGGAGTGATGGACATCAATTACTATTCCGGATTCCTCAGCCAGGCCTTCCAAGACGGCTACGGGAAGATCGAGAAGCAGGTCGAGGACGAACTTGCCGCGGCGCGCGCGGGTTACGCGAAACAAGGCAAACGCCTTTCCTACCTCGAAGAAGTCCGCATCCAACAGCGATTGATCAAGGACTTGCCCGTGCCATCATACACGGCCATCGCCGACCACATTGACCACGCCGTCAAGGTGGGTGGAATCGATCACGTGGGCCTGGGCTCCGACTTCGACGGCATTGACTCCGCGCCACGCGGCATGGAAGACGTCTCCAAAATTCCGGATTTGGTCCGTGAGCTTGCCCGTCGTGGTTATAGCGAACAGGATCTGGAAAAAATCCTGGGCGGCAATGTCCTGCGCGTCATGCGCCAGGTGGAGCAGGTGGCGCACCAGATGCAGGCTGCCCATTGAAAGATGAAACTGGAGGACATATGAGAAGGCAAACCGGTTTAATCTTGATAATAACAGCGCTCGCTTTGGCACAGATGGCCGTCTGGGCAGCTCCCCAGGCAACTTCCGCACCCAAGAAAGCCGCCAGCGCTCCGGCCCACCCCACCGCGACGGCGCAAAAGAGCACCGCATCGCTGCTCGATCCGTCATCGCTCAAGCTGCAAGCTCCTGCCGTCTTCGATGCCAGGTTCACCACCACCAAAGGGGATTTTGTTGTCGAGGTGACGCGCGCGTGGTCGCCGCGGGGGGCCGATCGGTTTTATAATCTGGTGAAATATCACTTCTTCGATGGCGCGGCGTTCTTCCGCGTGCTCGAGGGGTTTGTGGTGCAGTTCGGCATCAGCCCCCGGCCGGATGTTTCCCAGGTCTGGGAGAATGCCAAAATCGACGATGACCCCGTCACGCAAAGCAACACGCGCGGGATGCTTACCTTCGCCACTTCCGGTCCTAACACGCGCACCACCCAGTTGTTCATCAATCTGGGCAACAACGCGAATCTGGACAGCATGGGGTTTTCTCCTTTTGGCAAAGTCACCAGCGGCATGGAGGTGGTCGACAAGCTCTATAGCCAATACGGAGAGGGCGCCCCCAACGGTAATGGCCCTGACCAGAACCGGATTCAAAAAGAGGGGAAAGCCTACCTGGAAAAGTCTTTTCCCTTGCTCGATACCATCAAGACCGCCGTAATCGTGCCGCCCGCGCCGGTGGTGACGAGCAAGCCAGCAGCACAGGCGAAATGAAGGTATTCAGCATGGGCGCTCCATGTGGCACGGGCGCCCCGCCCGTGTCAAATCATGGCCAAGATGGCCATGCCACAATAAATGCCGGAATCATTCGAGAAACAGGAGAATTCATGAGCGACTTAAAACCAGGCCATTATGCCGTATTCGACACCACTCTCGGTGAAATCACCTGCGAGCTTTTTCCCGACAAGGCGCCGGTGACGGTCGAAAACTTTGTGGGTCTCGCGGACGGAACGAAAGAATTTGTGGATCCCAAAACCGGTGAGCGCACCAAGCGGCCTTTTTACAACGGGTTGGTCTTCCACCGGGTGATACCCAAATTCATGATTCAGGGAGGCTGCCCGCTCGGCTCCGGCACCGGAGGGCCCGGCTACAAATTTCAGGACGAGTTTTGCGCCGACCTTTCGTTCGACCGCCCCGGCCGCCTCGCCATGGCCAACTCCGGGCCGGGCACCAATGGCTCGCAGTTTTTCATTACCGTGGCGCCCACGGATTGGCTCGATAACCATCACACCATTTTCGGCCAGGTCGTCAAAGGCCAGGACGTGGTTAGTAAGATTGTCAATACCCCCCGAGGGGCCAACGACCGGCCCAAAACGCCGGTAGTGATGAACTCCGTAAAGATCGTGGAAGTGAAGTAGCGCAAATCGTGTCACGCTTGCTGCATGATGGCCACTGGATCATGACTGACATGCCACAACGTGGAATGGAATCCCCGTCCTTTGGAAAGACCTCGCGGCGCAGGTTCTTGAAAGGCGCAACGGCTTTGGGCGCGGCTGCGCCGGCCTTCGCTTCGGCGCCGCAAAGCCATTCCGATTCCGCCCATCACCCCATTTTCGCCTACGTCGGGAGCTACAGTTTACCGCAAGGCCCGGACGGCTCCGTCGGTCGCGGGCAAGGCATCTATGTGTTTGAAATGAATCCTGCCACGGGATCCCTCGTCCAGCGCGAGGTGATTCGGAGGGACACCAACCCCTCCTTCATGGCTTTTGACTCCTCGCGCCAACACCTGTATTCGGTGAATTGGATTTCAAACTACCAGGGTCAAAACTCGGGCTCGGTGAGCGCCTACGCAATCGATCGCGCCAGCGGGCATCTGAGCCTGCTCAACACCGTCAGCTCGGAAGGGGCGAACCCCACCCACCTGAGCATCCACCCTTCCGGCAAGTTCGTGTTTGTGGCGAGCTATTTCGGCGGGACGGTGGCCGTGCTTCCCATTCTGGCGAGCGGCGAGTTGGGCCCCGCCACCGACGTCGTACACGATCAGGGCGCGGTGGGCCCGCAGCACGCCGCCAGCGCGCCCCCCGGAAGCTTTGCCATCAGCGGGCACGACAAGCCTCACGCCCACATGGTCCTGTCCGATGCGGCAGGCCGCTTCGTCCTGGCAGCCGATCTGGGGCTCGACCGGATCTTGATTTGGAAGTTCGACGCCGAGAAAGGGAAGCTTATCCCGAACGATCCTCCTTCGGTCGCCTTGCCTGCGGGAGACGGGCCGCGCCACTTCGCGTTTCATCCGAGCGGTCATTGGTTCTATTCGCTGCAAGAAGAGGGTTCCACGGTGGCCGCTTTCGACTATGACTCGGCTCAGGGCCGGCTGACCGCGAAGCAGACGGTTTCCAGCCTGCCCAAAGGTTTCGCCGGCTCGAATTTCCCTGCGGAGGTCATGATCTCTGGCGACGGCAAATTCCTTTACGCTTCCAACCGCCTGCACGATAGCGTTGCGTGGTTTTCCATCAGTGCGACAGGAACCCTGGCATGGGGCGGCGAAGAATGGACGCGCGGCGACCATCCGCGCGCTTTCAACTTCGATCCCTCGGGGAATTTCTTCTACGTGTGCAACCAGTTTGCCGACGCCCTCACGACTTTTCGCAGAGATCGCAAGACCGGAGCGCTTACCTTTACCGGCCAATACACGCCGGTGGGCAGCCCGGCATCGATCATTTTCCTCGCCTAGGAAAATCCACGGTCAGAACTGCACTGACCGTGGCTACCGCTACACCCCGATGATCTCCGTAAGCTCCTTCACCGCGGCGGCGGATTTTTCGAGCGCCGCCTGCTCTTCCGGCGTCAGCTTGATCTGGATTATTTCTTCGATCCCGCGCGCGCCCAACTTTACCGGTACGCCTACGAACAGGCCATTAATTCCGTACTCGCCTTCCAAGTAAGCCGCGCAAGGCAGGATTTTCTTGCGGTCATTGAAGATGGCGTCGATCATCTGCACGACTGCCGCCGACGGCGCGTAGTAAGCGCTGCCGGTCTTGAGCAGGGCGACGATTTCGCCGCCGCCCTTGCGGGTGCGGTCGATGATTTTGTCGAGCTGCTCCTTGGGCATGAGTTGCGCAATCGGGACCCCCGCCACCGTGGTGTAGCTCGGCACGGGAACCATGGTATCGCCGTGGCCGCCCAGCACCAGTCCCTCGACGTCCTGCACGGAAACATTCAAGGCCTCGGCGAGGAACGTCCGGTAGCGCGCCGAATCGAGGATGCCCGCCATCCCCATCACCCGGTTCTTGGGGAAGCCGCTCAACCGGAAGGCGGTCTGCACCATGGCGTCGAGCGGGTTCGTCACCACAATCAGAATCGAGTCGGGCGAGTGCTTGGCCGCCTGCTCGATGGCGTTCCTCACCACCTCGAAATTGGCTCTGAGCAAATCGTCGCGGCTCATGCCGGGCTTGCGCGGGAAACCTGCCGTCATCACCACGATGTCGGAATTCGCGGTGTCCTGGTAATCGTTCGTCCCCTTGATCTTGACGTCGTAGCCTTCAATCGGGCCTGCTTCCAGCAGGTCCAGACACTTGCCCTGGGGAACGCCCTCCAGGATGTCGATCACCACCACGTCGGCCAATTGCTTGTCCACAATACGGTGCGCAAGCGTCGCACCCACGTTCCCTGCCCCAATCACCGTTATTTTTTTGCGCATGAAATCCTCCCCTTCAGATATCGGGTGATCGGGAGATCGGGTGAACAAAATCCCACTCGACCCGAGGGGTTGGTTGTTCACCCGATCACCCGATCTCCCGATCACCCGATGATACCGTTCACCCAATCTACCGCATGTTCTCAATAATGGCGCTGGCGAACCCGCTGGTGCCGAGCGTCTTCACATCCTTGATGCCTTCCATCTGCATCAGCCGTTCCAGGTCGTAAGTCACGCGGTGCTGCACGATGGTCGAGGCGAGCGCGTCCTCAATCAGCTTGCCGACTTCCGGCCAGCCCATGAACTCAAACATCAGCGCGCCGGAGCGAATGACCGCGCCGGGATTGATCATGTCCTTGTCGGCATACTTGGGAGCCGTGCCGTGGGTGGCCTCAAACACCCCAAAACCGTCGCCGATGTTCGCGCCGGGCGCCACGCCCAGCCCGCCGATCTGCGCCGCGCAAGCATCGGAGAGGTAATCTCCGTTCAGGTTCGGCGTGACGACTACTTGGTATTCATCCGCGCGCGTCAGGATTTGTTGCAGCATGGAATCCGCGATGCGGTCGTTCACCAGAATCTTGTTTTTCCATTGCCCCTTGCCGTGCGTTGGGTAAAGCGCTTCGAGGCACTCTTTCACTTCCTTGGCGACTTGCTGTTGAAAGGCCTGATTCGCCATCTCCAGGCCGGGCTCGACCATGGCCGCGTTGGCTTCCACCGCCAGGTTCGGGTCCTTGTCCTTGTTGCCCAAAATCCAGCTCTCGCGCTCGGTCACGATTTGGGCGCGAAACTCCTCCTTGGCCAGCTCGTAACCCCAATCGCGGAACGCGCCTTCGGTGAACTTCATGATGTTGCCCTTGTGGATCAGGGTCACGGTCTTCAGGCCTTTGGCAATGGTATACTGCAACGCGCGCCGCGCCAGGCGCTTGGTGCCCGTAATCGAAATCGGTTTGATCCCCACCCCGGAGTCAAACCGCACTTGTTTTTTGATCTGATCTTCCCTCAGCATGGCATTTACAAACTCGATAACCCGCTGCGCCTGGAGAGTCCCTTCGCGCCACTCGATTCCCGCGTAAACGTCTTCGGTGTTCTCGCGGAAAATGATGATGTTCATCTTTTCCGGGTGCCGGACGGGCGAGGGCACGCCCGGGATGTATTTTACCGGTCGCCAGCAGGCATAGAGATTCAGCAGTTGTCGCAGCGCCACGTTCAAGCTCCGAATGCCGCCGCCCACCGGAGTCGTGAGGGGTCCCTTGATGGCAATGCGAAACTCTTTGATGGCGTCGAGCGTGCCCTGCGGCAACCATTCCCCGAACTTTCGAAAGGCCTTTTCTCCCGCAAACACTTCATACCACGCAATGCGCCGCTTGCCGCCGAAGACTTTCTTCACCGCCGCGTCAAAAACCCGCTGCGAGGCTTTCCAAATGTCGCGCCCGGTTCCGTCCCCCTCGATGTAGGGAATAACCGGTGTGTCAGGAATTACAAACCCGCCGTCCAGGTAAGTAATGGCTTGGCCTTCCGGCGGGACAGGGTTCCCGTTATAGGCTGTCATAGGTTAAGATCCCCCCTTGGTAGATTTCATCTCACGAGGACAATTACGCCGCCAGACTCTAATACCGAAGCGCACCAGCATAGTACACCCAACAACGGGGGACAAGCAGATTTGGCGTAGTGGTGCAGTTTGAATTCGTAGCGGCGAGTTTACCTCGCCATGCGGCCGCTTGAGGCCGCCTCGAGTTCCAGCATTTTGATGCGCGGGGTTCGTTCCGCAGCGCTCAAATGACGACAAAAACCCGACGGTTTCAGCAAAACCGAATGGTTGGGTACTGGGAGTCAGACATCCACCCGTAAGTACCTTGGCGAATAGAAATCTTGATTCCTCGCTTCGCCCTCCGACCGGATCGCCATCCGGCGACCTCATCAGATATGATGAGGGCCATTTCAAATCCTGGAGGTAGTGGCAATGGCCGAATGCGAAGGCTCAAACTCAACGTTGGCAGCGACTGCGTGCTGGACCGCTGCGGTACGCGCCAGGGAGAGCCGTCGGGAGGATCGTTTATTCCACGATCCATGGGCGGAAGCGCTGGCGGGCGAGCAGGGGGCGTCCTGGATAGCGCAGCATCCCGAAGACAGCACCATCACCATGGCACTGCGCACCCGCTACTTTGATGATTTCCTGGAACAAATCTCCAGCCTTGATAAAATCCGCCAGGTTGTATTCCTCGCTGCCGGATTCGACACCCGCGCGTTCCGGCTCAAATGGCCGGCTGGGGTTTGCGTTTTCGAGATGGATCAGCCTTCGGTTATGGATTACAAAGAGACGGTCCTGCGGTCGCTTCGCGCCACGGCCGTCTGCGAACGCCGGATCATTCGAAAGGATCTCACGGGAAGCTGGAAAGAAGCCCTCGTGGAAACCGGGTTCGACCCAGCCCGGCCTTCGTGCTTTCTGCTGGAAGGCTTTCTGTTCTACCTCTCAAACGAAACGGCGACGGAGATTATCGATTCGGTCACGCGGCTATCCGCGCCCGGGACCCGGTTGGGCTTCGACGTCATGAACAGCACAGTGCTAACTTCGCCCTACACCAAGGCGTGGGTGGAAATGCAGGTGCAAGCGGGAGCTCCCTGGATGGGGACCATGGACGACCCCGAGTCTTTCCTGTCCTCGCGCGGCTGGATAGCCGCACTGACGCAGGCCGGTCAGCCTGAAGCCAACCACGGACGCTGGAAACTCCCTGTATTTCCGACGAAGGCTCCCAACTTTCCTCACAACTGGTGGGTGACTGCCGTGAAAACAGTCTGACGCTTGGAATACTCCAATCAAACCGATCGAGGTTCCACGAAGCTGGTAGCGGAGGAATTCATGCCGCCGCTTGCCCAGGAAGTGAAGGAACGCGGACGCGCGCGCCCTCTTGCGGAACTCACCATGACACGTTTACCACAACGTTTTGGCCTTTGCGACCCTTTGGTCCGCGTGGTACAAAGGAACTCATGGACAAGACCATCCGCAAGTACACGAGGTTCGAGGAAATGAAGGCTGATGAATATCGGTACTGGCAAAGTCGGCCCGTGCATGAGCGGATGGACGCGGTTGAAGAAATGATCCAGACCGCCTATGCCCTCAAAGGTTGGGAGATCGAACCGGATGTACCAAGACTACAAAGACCTTTTGTCCGCCTTCCATGCCCATGGCGTTAAATACCTCATTGTCGGGGCATACGCCGTTGTCTTTCATGCACAGCCCCGCTTTACGATGGACCTCGACCTTTTCATAAAAGCCGACCCCGCCAACGCCCGCGCGACGCATGCGGCGCTTTCCGAGTTCGGCGCGGCGCTCCAAGGCATTCGCCCGGAGCAAGTAGCGCGGACCTGCTCTACAAGGTCCGCGGCTCTTCCCACGAACGAGTTCCCGATCATGAAAATCCATCGGCGGTAGGTAAACCGCTAGGGCGGGCGTAAAGGGGCGCTCATGGACGCGTCCTCGCCACGACGCACCGGTCGAAAAGCCGCGGACCTTGTAAAGCAGGTCCGCGCTACTTGCTCCGGGCGGCCCTAGCCAATAGTACCCCCCGGGGCGTGTTATGCCCCCAACAATGTTCCACAAAGGGTGATCTGCCACAAGTTAATCAATATGCGGGCAGAGATGCCGCTATGATAAGATAAGAATCAGTGGGAGGCTCGGAATGACCAAAGAGTACGTTGAGAAGCGGGATGGCGCCTATCGAATCAGCGGCACCCGTGTTTCTCTCGACTCGATTGTTTACGCCTTCTTGCGCGGCGCCTCGCCGGAAAGCATTGCTCAGTCATTTCCCGCCCTCACCTTGGAAGAGGTTTACGGGGCCATTGCTTTTTACCTGGCGCATCAGACCGAAATCGACAACTACCTGCAAGAGGGTGAGGGGGAATTTGAGGCCCTTCGCCAGCAAGCCCGCCAATCGAATCCTCTCCTCATGAACTTCGAGGGCCACCCGAATTTCGGCGGTGCCTCAGTTTGAAAGTTCATTCCAACGGTCAACCGACAAAAACCATTAGAAGCAAGTTGAAGGTGGCCACAAGACCAGCGGCGATGCGGACTCTCCATTTCCTGGCAGATTCTTCATTTTGTAAGTAGGTCGACATCGGACCAGTTGCGGGCGGCTCAGGGTTATGCCGCGCGAGGGCGTTCCCGAGGCCGAACACCATCAGATATGGAGGCACTAACAATACCAAGACGTTAATGTGTATGCGGACGGGAGGGAGAGTAAAGAGCGATAGACGCACCAACCACATGGCCATTGTGCCGATTGTCCCTACCACACCCACAGCACCTTGTAGCCATCTGTGGTCAGGACCTTCCAAGTAATCTAACCAATGCGATATCTGTGCACCCGAATTCTCGTTTTCCAAGGGTCCTTGTACCGCGATTAGCCGCTTCCACCGGGGCGCCTCAGCGTAAGCCTATTATCACAGGCTTTCGAGAGGGGTCAAGGTTTCCAAAACTCAAGCTGAGACAGTACCCCAATTTCGTTAGGTTTGACATCCCTTTTCGCCTCAGCAAGTAGCGCGGACCTGCTCTACAAGGTCCGCGGCTCTTCCCACGAACGAGTTCCCGATCATGAAAATCCATCGGCGGTAGGTAAACCGCTGGGGCGGGCGTCAAGGGGCACTCATAGACGCGTCCTCGCCACGACGCACCGGTCGAAAAGCCTTGCTTGCTCTGCCGCTGTAGGCACACCAGGACAGGGGGTGGCGAGCGGTGGGAGCATTTGTCGCGCGGACCGGTTTTCCAGGTCCGTGGCTCGTGCCCCATGGGTAAGGAAAAGCCGCGGACCTTGGGAAGCAGGTCCGCGCTACGCTCGCTGCTCTCAGAAGTTCTCCAGCAACCACACGTTGCTATCGGTGGTAAGCGCTGACACCGCCAGGTAACGACCGTCTGGGGAGGGTATACTCCTCTCCACAAAATTCCCAGGGGACCGCGGCCGCCAAATGACTTGAGCACGACCTTCCAAATCTACGTAGAGGTTTGCTTCCCCTTGACCGGTACCGGCTGTGACAAACAGGCCCTTGCCGTCTGCTGCCCAGAACGGCTTCCAGAGGCCATGCCAGCCTTTGACATTGACCTCGCGAACCTCCCCACCAGCCAAGGGCAGGATTTGGATTCGACCCGCGCGCTCGTCGTACTGTGTAATTGCGAGGCGCGAACCATCCGGGCAAAGGTCCCAGCCATATGTCATACGAAAAATGATGCCCGGCAAATTGAGATTAACCCTGGTAAGCTCCCGCCTCCTCGGTTCTTGCGACGGCTCAAACGCCGAGAAGATGAGTTGTTTGTGGTCCGGGCTCTCCTCGCTGAAGACACATAAAGACGCCGGAGACTGGGCACAGGCCAAGTAGGTGATGCCTCGTCCCTCCAGCACCAATTGCGGTGCTCCACCCGACGTTGGCACTCGCATGATGCGTGCCGAATTGGCGGCGGTATAGTCAAAGCTTGCCGTGGACAAGTACAGAATCCAGGAACCATCCGGACTCACCACGGCCCAATCCTTATAGTCTGGGCCGGTGACGACCGCCTGGGCTGTGGTTTGATCCAACGCCTGTCTATAGATGCCCCACGTACCGTTGCGATTGGATTGAAAAAGGACGGTCTTGCCATCCGGCATCCAATGACAGGGAAAATCCTCGGACTCTTCCAGCGTTAGAGGGCGCAGGTTCTTCAAAGGGCGACCTCCGGCTTCCAGTTCCCCAACGTCAACATGCGCCTGCTCCACCCTTTTTGTGACAGCCAACTGCTTTCCGTCCGAGGTGACCCCAAAACCAGTTGATATGGTCTCCGCCCAGTTCGTGATTCGTCTTGGTTTGCTTACAGGCTCGCCAGTCTTCTTATCCACTCGCACTTCCCAAAGATTCAATCCGCGGAAATGGCGAACATCCTCAGGTTCATCCATCGGGTACACAAAGCGACCACTCGGAAGCCACGAGAACTCTGCGACCAACCTCGGGCCGGATAACATGACAGTGGGTGGGCCTCCTTTGAGGTCGCGACTCTCTATGGACCCTTCGACTTTGTCAGGCGTGCGGTGAAATCTTTCGTAGGCGATTCGCTGGCCATCTGGCGACCACGCCGCCCATATGAACTCGTCGCTTTCAGAACCGGCTACGAGTTTGCGTGGCTCTTCTCCTTGTGGGCCCATCAGCCAAATCTCGCGGGAGTAACCTGAACTACTACCGGTTCCGAAGGCAATCAGGTTGCCATCTGGCGAGACAGACCAAACGTCGGCATCATCACGGAGCTTGCGCGGCGGTCCGCCCATGACGGATATAACCCAGCCGCTTATGGACTGCACGGACGATTCGCCGCCGGAGGCAATGAACTTCGTGCTGTCAGGGAACCATCCATTCGGCCACCAATAATCGACCCCCGGCGCCCGCCCTTCGGGCTGAGGAATGTCGAGAATCTCTCCGGTCTGAAGGAGCTTTAGGTGCAATCCCTTTTGGTCGCTGTAGGCCAAGTATTTCCCATCCGGCGAAATCGCCGCCAGGTTTACGGGGTTTTCGCTGGGATTCGCCGTCAGTCGGCGCTCCTTCAGTTCGGGCGGGGGCGCAGGGGGGCGCGCGAGCCAGTAGGCAAGAATCGCGCCGGCGATGACGACGGCGCTGGCCAACGCAATCGCCAGCCAGCGACGTTTCTGTAGCGGCGGTGTCCCCACCGCCGTTCGGCGATCGGAGATCGCCGCTACAGCCCGCCCCGAATCCGTATCGCGTTTCAGGCGCTGGAGGTCGGCTCGCATGTCGGAAGCCGTCTGGTAACGCAGTTCCCGATCTTTCTCGAGCGCTTTATTGATGATCTCTTCCAGCTTCGGTGGGACATCGGGGTTCAACCGCACCGGAGAGGTCGGCGCCTCGCTGAGGATGGCGTGGAAGATGACGGCGGAAGTCGTGCCGCTGAACGCCTGACGGCCAGTCGCCATTTCGTACAGCACGGCGCCGAAGCTGAACAGGTCCGTGCGCGCGTCCAATTCTTCGCCCCGCGCCTGCTCCGGCGACATATAGGCAACCGTGCCCACCGCCACGCCGAGACTGGTCAACTGCTCTTCCGCAGTTCCCGCCGTCGCGGTCGGCAAAGCTGAGGCTCCCCCCGCGTCCCGGTGAGGTTTGTGTGGCACCTTGGCCAAGCCGAAGTCCAGAACCTTGATTTGCCCTCGCGGGTTTACAAAGATATTCGCGGGCTTGATGTCCCGATGGATAATCCCTTTCGCATGTGCCGCTTCCAGCGCATCGGCAATCTGGATGGCGAGGTCGAGAATTTCGTTGAGCTGTAGCGCAACGCCCGTTGTCCGGCGTTGCGGCCCTTCAACTTGATTGGCTTGAAAATCCGCAGGGCCGGAGGGCGGGCCCTGCGCTACCAGCCTGTCCTTCAGGGTCTGCCCTTCCAGCAGTTCCATGGCGATAAAGGGACGGCCCTCGTGCTCGCCCACTTCATAGATCGTACAGATGTTGGGATGGCTAAGGGCGGAGGCGGCTTTGGCTTCGCGCTGGAATCGGCCAAGGGCCTTGGGCTCAGTTGCAAGTTCCGTAGGAAGGAACTTCAGCGCCACCGGGCGGCCCAGACTGAGGTCCTCAGCCCGGTACACGATGCCCATTCCCCCGCTGCCGATCTCCTTCTGAATCCGATAGTGCGAAACGGTGCTCCCCACCAAATCGGCTGCTGGAGCTGGGAAGGGAGCCTCGGCCTCCGCTTCGGGTGCCTTGCCGGGGGGAATGGCCTCGCCTCCGTCCTCGACGGGATAAATGAATCGGTAGCCGCGTCGCGGCAGCGTCTCTACATAACGAGGTATGTCCGCGTCGTCGCCCAGGGCCTGGCGAAGCTTTTTGACGGCGGTCTTGACGCTGTGTTCGTACTCAACAACCGTACCATGGGGCCACAACAGGTGGATGATCTCATCATGCGTGACCACGTCACCCGGTCGCGCCAGCAGGAGTCGCAGAATCTGGAAGGGCTGCTCCTGCAACTTGATCCGGACGCCGCGGCGGCGCAGGTCTCCCGCCTTCAGGTCCAGTTCAAAGACCCCGAAACGCACCACCTGCCGAGTTGGGGTGGGTTCATCCACTGGCTTTAGTACCCCCCTCTACGTACGGAAGCTCTCAGGCGAGAGAGTCGCCTCGTGGCGGCTCCATTCTAAGACGTCCCGGCAAGAATACAAGCGGTAAACGAAATCAGACCTCAAATTAGGGGGAGTCTGAAGGCAAGAACTCAGCGGTCTCGGCAGTGTCTCGGTTTGCTGTAGAGGCGGCTTTACGCCGCCATTTGGCGAGGTAAACTCGCCGCTACGTCATCCTGCGATGCTACCGAGGTTTCGGCGTTTGCCCATATGGGAAGTCCGCAACCCGGCGAATCTTCATCGTGAATCAGCTCCCGAGTTTTCAGCTATTGCCGGTTCACCGCCTCACATAAGTCATTTGTCCTCAATTACATAAAAGTTCACCGAGGATTTCCGCAGGGTTCACTTGCAGTGCATTTATGGGCTTTCTGAACTGATTCAAAGTCGCCCTCACCACGCAGCCCGTGGAGGAGGACGACATGAACAGCGGAATCAAAACTCTCCTGATCTTCGGTTGCAGCTTAGCCTTCGGTTGGTTGGGTCTCCCACCCTCAGCCCGAGCCAGGTCGGCAAATCTGAACCTAAGCATTAATGTCAGCGTCTTCAACTATGCTGAGCTTTCGCCCAACACATTGCAGCAAGCCGAAGCCGTGGCAGCGGAAATCCTTGGCAAAGCAGGCGTCGAAATCACCTGGACCAATTGCGACCCCACGCGGAGGGACCTTGGCGATCCGGCCGAGTGCGGCCAAGTGCTTGGGTCAAGCAATCTCGGAGTGAGAATCCTCCCGGATTTTGGAGCTACCCCGGGCATCACCAAAGGAACCATGGGCTTTGCCATGGGAGACCTCGCCAGTATCTCCTTCCGCCGGGTCACACACGAGGCGAGAGAGTTCGGAGTGCAGCCGTGCGAAGTGCTCGGCCCCGCCATCGCCCACGAACTCGGCCACCTGCTGCTAGGACAGCCGGGACATTCTCCCACCGGGATCATGCGAGCCCGCTGGCGCCGGGAGGACTATGAACGCGCCCCCCGCGGCGCCTTCGACTTTACTGCCGAACAGGCCGAGCAGATTCGCGCCAAGATGAACCCGGGTATTGATGTTTACGTCTTCAACTATGCTGAACTGTCGCCCAAGACATTGCAGCGCGCCGAAGCCGTGGCGGCACACATCTTTCGTGAAGCCGGGATCGAGGCCATTTGGAGAAACTGCGATTCTAAGCTGACGGATATCAATCAAGACGTCAACTGCAAACTGGCGCGCCCAGCGGATTTCATGTTAAAGATTCTCCCGGATATTGCCGTCACTCCGGGTCTTACCCACGACACAACCATGGGTTTTGCCATCGGGGCCTTCGCCAGTGTCTCTTTCCGCCAGGTCCGAAAAGAAGCCGCATTGATGGGAGCCACGCCTGAGGAAATCCTCGGTCTCACGGCAGCACACGAAATCGGCCACCTGCTGTCACAAAGCCATTCGGACCGGGGCATCATGCGCCCCAGTTGGAGGCGGGAGGACTTTGGAGTTTCCCCCCAAGGCGCTTTCGAGTTCACTCCCGAGCAGGCCCAGCAGATACGCACGGAAGTCTCAACGAGGAACCGGGTGCAACAGGCAAACGCGCTTCCTGAAAGTGCCGCGCAGAAGTAGTCGCGGGTGGAGCAGCTTGAGACGAAACCGAGGTCAGACTTCAGGGACGTGCGGGCAGGATGTCCGAGCCGCAGGGGGGGGCAAAATGTCCGCGCCAGTCCGAGGGAACGGCTGACGATGGGTGGTCATTCGCTAACAATAGCCCTTCATGCACATTCATGCATTGTAAAGTGCTACTCATACCGAAGGGCGGTGATGGGATCGAGTCGCGCCGCCTTCAAGGCTGGCCAGAGGCCGAAGAACAAACCGACGCTCGTCGAGACGACAAAGCCCGCCACCACGGACCAGAGGGGGACGGTTGAGGGCAGGCTCGGCACCAGGGCTCGGATGAGAACGCTCAGCAGCCAGCCGATGGCAATTCCGATGAGCCCGCCGGAACCGGTGAGGACGACGGCCTCCAGCAGAAACTGCCAGGCGATGTCGCGTTGGCGCGCCCCGATGGCCTTGCGCACGCCAATCTCCCGGGTGCGTTCCGTCACCGACACCAGCATGATGTCCATCACGCCAATGCCCCCCACCAGCAGGCCGATGGAGGAGATCACCACCATCACCAGCCCCACCGTGCTGATAATCGCGCGAAAATCGGAGATGATGGACTCGGCCGTCGAGATCCCGAAGTTGTCCGGCTCGCTGGGTTTCACGTGCCGGCGGCGGCGCAGGAGACCACGGATTTCGTCCTGCGCCTCGTCCATCTGCCCGCGAAAAGCCAGAGCGCTGATGAAATGATCTTTCGCCGCCGGATAGAATTTCTTGAACGTCCAATAAGGAACAAAGATGTCGCGGTCGTCGGGACTGTCACCCAGGACCCCCTTGAATTTGTGGAGCGTCCCGATGACCTCCAAAGTGTGTTGATCCACCACGATGGTCTTGCCGACCGGATCCTCGTGCGGAAAGAGTTGTTCCACCACGTTGGCGGCGATCACGGTAACATCCCGGCGGTGCAAATCGTCCGTCTGAGTAAAGAAACGCCCGTCGGCGATAGAGGAGTTGGCGAGCGTCAGATAGTTGGCGTCCACACCCAAGAATTGCGCCCCCCCCATCTCGCGGCCCTTGTAACGCGCCGTGGAGGGGGGCAAGCCAAACTCGGCCATGTCACTGAAGAGGGCCACCGACACTTCCTCGACGGCGGGGCATTGCTCCTTGATGGCCATCGCGTCTTCGTAGCTAAGCGGTTTGCGCAGCCGCTCCTCGCGCGTCAGGCGGTGGGGCGTGCCCATCTGGAGCTTGTAGAGCCACACCACTCTGGTTCCAAATTGCTCGGCCGCCTGCACCAACTGCGTGTCGAGACCCGTGATGATGGAAGCTACCGCAATCACCGTAGTAGTGCCGATGACGACGCCCAGCACGGTGAGAAGCGACCGGAACTTGTGTGTCCGCAGGGTGTCAAGCGCCAACCACAGGTTTTCACCAACGGCGTGCCAGTAAGTGTGCATGCTATTTCTCGGCGCGCAGCGCCTGAATGGGATCAAGCGCCGACGCCCTCCAGGCCGGGTAAATACCGAAAATGAGCCCCACCGAGGTGGAGAGCGTAATCCCCACGATCACCGCGCTGGTGGGCACTTCGGCAGTGAAAACGATGGCCACCAGTTCGGCGATACCGTAAGAGAGGAGCACTCCCATGAGGCCCCCCAGGCCGGCCAGCACTGCGGCTTCAATCAGGAATTGCCACAGGATGTCGCTGCGCCGCGCCCCTACGGATTTTCGGATTCCGATCTCATGGGTACGCTCGGTGACCGTGGCCAGCATGATATTCATAATCACGATCCCGCCCACCACCATGAACACCGCCACCACCCCGATGGTGACAGCAAAAACGGTGCTCGTCAGGTCATGCCAAGCGCTCATCAGCGTATCGGAGGCGTTGATGCCAAAGTTGTCGTCCTCGTGGTAGGGCACGTGGCGGCGCGACCGCATGAGAATCCGGACCTCATCCTCCAGCTCCCTCATGTGTTGGGAGTCCGGGGCTTTGACGAACACGATCAGCTCCAGGTTCGGCATGAAAAGATCGCGGAAAGTGCCGAGGGGAATAAATACGAAGTTGTCCTCGCTCATGCCGAAGGCGGAACCGACCTTCTCCGCCACGCCCACCACCGTGAAGTTATGGCCGCCCACGGTCAATTCCTTCCCGATCGGATCGACCGAGGGGAAGAGCTTCTCCACAATGTCCTGGCCGATGAAGCAAACCCGCGTATTGTGGTGGTAGTCCTGGTCGGTGATGTAGCGCCCATACGCCACCTTTTCCCGGCCGATGTAGGCGTGGCTGGAGGTTATTCCTGATAGCTCCACCTCGTCAATCGAGTGGCCGCCGTATCGAGCTTCGGGCTGGGTTCCCGGCTGCGCGAGGGCGCTGATCGCTTCGTAACCGACCAACTCCTCCTCGAGGTACTCGTACTCCTCGAGACGGATAGGCCGGTTGCGCCGCAGAGCTTTCAGATACTCCTCATACCCCTGCGCCCACATGAACTGATGGAGGACGAAGGTGTTCGTGCCGAGATTGGCGATCTTGGTGGCGATATAGAGGTTCATGCCGTTCACCACCGACATCACCACGATCAGCGTGGTGGTGGCGATGACGACCCCGAGCAGGGTGAGCAGAGATCGCAGCTTGTGGGTGCGGAGTTCTTCCAGCGCCAGCCAAAAAGCTTCGCGTGCCGGGACCCAGAAGCCGGTGTGCTGCCGGACCTTCGCCCGCCAATGGGCCATGGCGGTGCGGGCTTGAATGAGAACGGACATCTTGGTTGCACTCCGAGTCGGAAGGCAGTAGCGAGGTCAGGCTGACTTCAGCAAGCTGCGAAGCACGGTGGGCAGGATACCACCATTGCGGAAATAGTTCACCTCCACCGCCGAGTCGAGGCGGGCGATCATCGGGAAGCTGCGCTGGGCGCCATCGGGTGATGTGGTAGTCACGGTGACTTCCGAGCGCGGGCGAATGGCATCGCTCAGCCCGACGATATCGAAGACCTCTTGCCCGCTGAGCCCGAGAGTCGCGGCGCTTTCTCCTTCACGAAATTGCAGGGGTAGCACGCCCATTCCCACCAGGTTGCTGCGATGGATGCGCTCGTAGGTTTCGGCGAGCACGGCGCGCACGCCGAGCAGCAACGTCCCTTTCGCCGCCCAGTCGCGCGATGAGCCCGAACCGTATTCCTTGCCCGCCACGACGAGGGTTGGGATGCGGTCCGCCCGATAGCGCATCGCGGCATCATAAATAGACATTTTGTCGCCTTCGGGGAAGTGCAGCGTGATTCCCCCCTCCGTGCCCGGCACCAGCAAGTTCTTCAACCGAATGTTGGCAAACGTGCCGCGGACCATCACGCGATCGTTGCCACGACGCGAGCCGAAGGAGTTGAAATCCTTCTTGGTCACGCCGCGCTCGACCAGGAAGTGGCCGGCGGGCCCGTCCAGGGGAATATCCCCGGCGGGAGAGATGTGGTCGGTGGTCACGGAATCACCGAGCAGCGCCAGAATGCGCGCGCCGTGGATTTCGCCGATGGTCCCGGGAGCGGGAGTGAGGCCGATGAAGAATGGTGGTTCCTGAATGTAAGTCGAAGCCTCCTGCCATGGGTAGAGCGCACCACCGGCCACGGGAATGGCATTCCAGGTAGGATTGCCGTCCCAGGCATTCTGGTAACTCGCGCGGAACATCTCAGGGCGGACGGAGCGGTCGAGAGCCTCACTCACCTCCGCCCGCGAAGGCCAGATATCGCGCAGGTAGACGGCGTTACCCTGGCGGTCTTTGCCCAAAGGCTCCGTTGCCAGGTCAATATCCACCGTGCCGGCCAGGGCGTAAGCCACCACCAGCGGCGGCGATGCCAGGTAGTTCGCGCGCACCTGCGGATGCACCCGGCCCTCAAAATTGCGATTGCCGGAAAGAACCGCCGCGGCCACCAGTTGCCCCTGGGTCACCGCGTTCGCCACTTCGGGCGGCAGGGGACCGCTGTTGCCGATGCACGTGGTGCAGCCATAACCGACCAAGTTGAAATGCAGACCGGCGAGCGATTCGAGCAATCCGGCTGCCTGCAAATATTCCGTCACTACTTTCGAGCCCGGTGCGAGGCTGGTCTTAACGTAAGGCGGAACTTGCAATCCCTTTTCCAGCGCCTTCTTGGCCACCAAACCGGCCCCCAGCATGACGGAAGGGTTGGAGGTGTTGGTGCAAGAAGTGATGGCCGCAATCACCACCGCCCCGTGACCCAACTGAGTGCTTGTGGTGTTGAACTTCGCGCTGGCGCTCCGGCCCGCGTCTTCTGCCGACAGGCCGAAACCCCTCTCCTTGACGGGAGCCGCAAGGGCGCGGCGGAAGGCTTGCTTCATCTGTGACAGCGGCACGCGGTCCTGCGGCCGCTTGGGCCCGGCCAGGCTCGGCTCCACGGTAGCCAGATCCAGCTCCAGCACATCGCTGAACTCGGGATCAGGGGTTTGGTTCGTGCGGAAAATTCCCTGCTCCTTCGCGTAACGCTCGACGCGGTCCACTTCCTCGTCGGTGCGGCCGGTCTGGCGAAGGTAACGCAGCGTCTCGGCATCAATGGGGAAGAATCCCATCGTCGCGCCGTATTCGGGAGACATGTTCGCCACCGTGGCGCGGTCGGCGAGGGTCATTTCCGCGAGCCCCTCACCGAAGAATTCCACGAACTGGTCCACCACGCCTTTCTTCCGCAATATCTGCGTGACCGTCAGGACCAGGTCCGTGGCCGTCACGCCTTCATTCAGTTTTCCCCGCAGCCGGAAGCCCACTACCTTCGGCGTGAGGAAATAATAGGGCTGGCCCAGCATGGCGGCCTCGGCTTCAATGCCGCCCACGCCCCATCCCAGCACGCCCAGCCCGTTGATCATCGTGGTGTGTGAGTCGGTCCCGACGAGGGTATCGGGAAGCAGCACGGTTTCGCCGTGGGCCTTCTGCTCCAGGACCACTTTGGCCAGAAATTCCAGATTCACTTGGTGCACGATGCCCGTGGCGGGAGGCACCACGCGGAAATTCTGGAAGGCCTGCTGGCCCCAACGCAGGAACTCGTAGCGCTCACGATTGCGTTCGAACTCCACTTCCGCATTGCGCTCGAGAGCAGAGGAGTCCCCGAAGAAATCCACTTGCACCGAGTGGTCGATGACCAGGTCGACAGGAACCAGGGGATTGATCTTGGTGGCGTCGCCGCCCAGCCGCTTCATCGCCGCGCGCATGGCCGCCAGGTCCACCACGGCCGGAACTCCGGTGAAATCCTGAAGGATCACACGCGCCGGTTTGAAAGGCACCTCGTGCGCTGCCGGCGATTTGGCGTTCCAGTTGGCGAGCGCGGTGACGTCTTCCTCTGTCACCAAAGTCCCGTCGCAATTTCGCAGCAAAGCTTCCAGCAAAACCTTGATCGAAAACGGCAGGCGTGAAACCGTACCATGGCCGGACTTTTCCAGACTGTCCAGACGGTAAATGGTCGCCGGGCCATCGGCGGTCTTGATCGTTCCTCGAGCCCCAAACGAATTTTTGGTATTTGACATATCATTAGTCCTTCAAGCCAGTGCGCTTTCTTTGCGCCGCTCGCGCGCTGGGAGGCTCGCTCGGGAGGAGCGCTCAGCCTCCGGGCGGAGATATCCTTCATGCTTCGTCTTCGCCCAAGCATCTCACCCAAAAGCTCCTGATGAATTATACAGAGCTTTTCGGTCTTCTCAAACGCGATGAAGTCCGGCGCCGCACCTGAGTCGTCAAACCGGAGCCAGGAAACGGCAGCAGCTACGATCACGCCTCATGTGAGCATCCCTTCTGCGCTGGCCCGTTCTTTCCATTTTTGAACGTTCACGCCCATCACGAGCAGCCACAGCACCAGCGATAGTTCCCCGAGGGCGCCGGCGGGGGCCAAAACATAGGGGAACAGATAGGTGGCGAGCGGCGGGGACAGAAAGACCTGGTAAGTCAAACCGGCGATCGCCATAAACACGCCCAGAATTCGCGGCAGGAATGTCGACCGGAAAATGAGGTATCCGAGCAGGAGGTTATAGCACCCGAAAAATACCATGTAGATGTTGGTGGCCTGAGTACGCAGCATGAGAAACAGGAGCGCGAGCGACTGCAACTGTTCCACCTTAAAGGCTCGCAAAAACGGCTCGCCTCCCAAGACGACCAAGGGGGCAAGATGCAAGAGGCTGCTGAGGGCCTGAATAGCGCATCCGATGAGGCTGAAGACCGCCGCGAGTAAAGAGATGCGCCTGTTCACCGGCTTAAATAGGTCATAGAAGAGCAGCGTCACCATGATAAAGAACACGGTCGAGATGAGTTCGGCGGCGAAACCCAACCGATACAGCGACTCGTGCGCCAGGATGTTGTGAGCCGTAGATGCGGCATCGCCATTTACAACAAGCTTGCCGCGAACGGAGAACTCGGCGAATGCGTACGCCTGCGCGGCGATCAAATAAAAGAGGCCGGCCATCCGCGCCCTGACACGCGGCGATGCTTTTGCAATCCGTTCCGTCATTTCATTGCCTCCAGGAGGGGCCGCCACATGAGCGCGGCGACTCCGAATATTCCGACGGCATGACATGGACGAATACGAGGACCGGGGTCCGGAAGTTTCACTTCGCTGGGTAGCGGGGGTTGCAGAGGCCGGCTGGCGCAGAGCGAGCGCAGTTCTGCGTCTTACTGGGAGGATGGACTTCAGACAAGGCGGTCGGCTGGCGCAGGGCGAGCGCCGCCCTGCGGTTTCGCGAGGATCAGGCAAGGCGGTCCATGGTCAAGACGGACGCGTCATTCCGATAATAGAACCGGAAGCTCGACCAGGGCCACTGATCGGGAGAACTGACCAGTCTCCTCTGGAGGCCGAAGAGAAACACCCCGCCAGCAAGCCCGGAGATATTCACAAAACGCAGTATCCACCTCTGGGAAGGGTTTGGATGCCGGCCAGATTATTTCCTAGCGGCGGTAAAGGATAAGTTGCCGCTTGGCGAACTCATCGTACCAGTCATTTGATTACCACTTATCTTGCCCTTATACGTGAATGTAACCGTGCCGCCATCGGGCCGCTGAGCACTCACTTCCCACGAGACCTCATGTCCTTCGATTCTCCCATTCGTGATGGGCTGTTCGACGCCATGCGGCGGGCCCGTCACGGTACCCGTAACCTTGCTGCCCATACGCCAGTCCGCTGGGTCGACCTTCAGATTGATAGTCAGGATATGGGCAGTGTGATTGGGATCAATATCAATAATTTTTCCAGTCCAAGTGCCGGTTACACCTACGGCAGTTCCAACCACCGCTGAAGGTTGTTCAAAGTATTGGAATGCCGGCTGTTCGGCGGTCAGGCGGATCTTCGCTGCTTTCATGGCTTGGGCAAGGTTGAATCGAGCTCCCGCGGAGAGCACTTCGTAACCCTTACCATCCGCGCCGCTGCCATTGGGAACAAGTACTTTGCTGTCTCCAATCACTTCGCATTCGTTTCCATGGACCACCAGCGCCGCTCCCGCGTCCACCCCGATCCCCAGCAATCCCGGATGTGTTGCCATGTATTCCGTCATCCGATTTTCCCAGTTCATTTGAAGGACGTGGGGAAGGATGAAGATGTTATGAAGAAAGCCGAATGCTTTTAATACCTCAGCGAACGCGCCGGACGGGGCCTTTTTAAAGGGAACAGCGGCAACGGCTCCCAGCATAAACGCGCCGGCAGAACTTCCGCCAATCACTCCCCCTCGTGCCAGCAAAGCATGGAGCTCTCGCTGGGTCAAGGTATCAACGTAAGTATCCGAGATGTACCCTGGCGTACCGCCTGTAAACCACACGCCGGTAGCTTTGCGCAACGGTTCCACAAATGCTTCAGAGTTAGCCACAGCGCGATCGCGAGTATCCAGCACCGTGATGTTCTTCGCTCCTATCCATTTTTTGTATATTTCAACCTGCTCTTCCTTGTCGCTGCCGTGCATGGCCGTAGTCACTAAAACGATGTTGGCCTCCGGTCCTCCAGCCAGGGTAACGAAGCGATTTGTGATCGCGGCAACTAATGGCTCTTTTCCGCCATCGATGACCAGCCAGCCTTTTTCAGGGCCGAGAGACTTTTGCGCGTAACTTGACGTGCTCAGTGTAAGTACCAGGATTGTCAACACCACAATTTTCTTGATCATCGGTTTCCTTCATTAGTCGTTCGTTCTAAATACCAGCTTTAACGATCGGGCAGGAAGACTTGTCATTCGTCTGAGCGCACCGTCCGCTTCACCAAGCCGCAGTGGCTGCCGTTGGAAAGCCGCTTTTACTGCGCGGCTTGCTGCGTTTCCACTTTGCCCAGGGCCTGTTTCAGCCCGGCCAGTTCTGGTTCGTTGGTAGTTTTGGCAATCAGGTGTTTGCCTTGGCAATCAATTTTAAGGTCGCATCATATTTTATTGCCATCCGCGCCCGTGATCGACCCGCTCCAGCGGGGTAGCGCGGAGGTAGCCGCTCATTGGCTTCCTCCGCGGTTCTTAACATGGAAACATCCACTGTGATCTTAGCATCCAAACATGAAAACCCATGGACGCACGAAGACCCGCAGACGAACGCCAAGAACGCGTGCGCTACCCCGCTTCCTTTCTGGTTTTCTCGACAACATCGAGAATCGAGGGTTAGTACCGCAAAAACCTCTCAAATTGGGATCTTGGGGCCAGGAAACAAGGCTGCAAGGTCAAGATTAGCTATCGGATTTTTCATCCCCGGCAACCACCAGGCCGCCCGGCAAAACTCATTGACTCCGTGCGCGGCGTGGTGGGCAGCCGCTAGGGACAGTCGGGCGTGGGCAGTGTTTCGGAGGCCGTCTGAACGAAATTGGGCCTCGCCGGATAATCGACGATGATGGCCTTGCCGTCGGTGAGAGCTTTGACCGAATGGCCGGTGTTACCGGGCACGATCGCAACCAGACCCGCCCGAGCGATCTGAGCCACGCCGTCGATGGTTACCTCGAGTTCGCCCTCGATCACCTCATAGACTTCTTCCTCGGGATGGAAGTGCTCGCGAATCGACGAGCCGCGGGTGAAGTCGTAGTGCGCGAAAGTCATGTTTTGCGTGTGGAAATAGCGTCCGTGCCATCCCGGCAAACGCTCGATAACGGGAAGGCTGTCTGTATCCAAAAAAGGCATGGGGCCCCCCTCTCTCGTTATTCCAAAATCCAAAATCGCAAATCTAAAATCGCCGCACACTGCCATCTGCCTACTGCCCACTGCCCACCGCCAAGTAATTCAAAGCCCTCTCCGCCGCAGCCCTCCCGGTCCGGATGCAATCCGAGATGCCGATCCCGGAGTAGGCATTCCCCGCCAGGTACAGTCCGGGCAGGTCCTGGAGCCGCTCCTCGATCGCACTCACGCGTCCCCTGTGGCCCACCGGATATTGCGCCATCGAAGCCGGCCAGCGGTGGACGCGGAAGAACAGCGGCTCAGCGGTGAAGTTCATAATCTCCTTGAGTTCTCGCCGCACGATGGCCACGACCTCCTCATCTTTCAACCGCAGCACATCGGGATCTCGCGCCCCCCCCAGGAAGCATCGCAGCATGGCCTTCCCTTCCGGCGCGCGGTGGTCGAATTTTGCATGGACAAACGTGCAGGCCAGCATTCGCCGCTGCTCTTTGCGCGGCACCAGGAATCCAAAACCGGCGGGAAGCGCGGCTCGCGCTGGTTCGTCAAACCCCAGCGAGACGGTCATCGAAGAACTATAGGGGATGCCCTCGAGCAACTCACCCAGCCGGTGGTCGAGGGATGGAACCAGCTCCCCCGCAAGGTATGCCGGCAGAGCGAGAACCACCGCGTCCGCGTCATAAACTCTGTTACCCTCGCAAGCGATTTGGAACCGGCGGGAGCAGGAATCCGCGGCGCCGCCCGGTCCGCCAGGGGCAAACTCCACAGCAAGCACGCGGTGACGCACCAGAACCCGGTATCGATCAATCCCCGCCGCGAGCTTTTCCGTCATTTGCTGGAGTCCGCCCTGGAGAGTCATGAAGAGCGGCAACTGGCGCGCGGGGGCAGTACCGGTTCCGGCCGAGTCCGGGCCGTTATTATGGTTCGAACTCGCCTTGCGCCGCCGCCGCATGGCCGCGAGCGTGGCGCGCGTCAGGCTGCCATGTTGGCGTTCCATCTCCCAAAAGCGCGGCAACACGGAGCGCACACTGAGCGCCGCCGAATCGCCACCGTAGACGCCCGCCAGCAAGGGATCGGCGATATTCTCGACCATCGCCGCACCGAAATGCCTTTGCACAAAACTGGCTACCGATTCATCACCTGAGTCGCGCGCGCGTGGGAAGGAAAACAGCTCCCACGCTGCGGCAAGTTTCGTGCTCAGAGGCAGCAGCTTGGTGGTCACCATCGGCCAAAGGCGGGTCGGCACCAAAAACATCAGGCCATCAGGCAGCGGCAGCAGGCGCCCGTGGTGAAGGATGTAGGTGCGGCGCGCGTGGTCGTTGGAGCCCATCAGATCGTCACCCAGCCCCAGCTCCCGCGCCATCGCCGCGGCTTGTGGTTTCTCGGCGAGAAAGCTGTCCGGGCCGGCTTCGACCACGAAGCCATCAACCGTTTCGGTCCGAACCACGCCGCCCAACCGAGGGCCGGCCTCGATGAGCATTTCCTCGACCGGCGCGCCGGCTTGGCGTGCTCGCGCCAGCGTGTAAGCGGCGGCAAGGCCGGAGACGCCTCCGCCGATAACGGCCACTCGACGAACCTTGCTCCTGTCACCCAAACGCTTATGCTCCTGACCGTGTTGTGGTTGGGGCACGCCATGGCGTGCCCCTACTTGATATTGCGCGACCGAACCGAGAGGGTAGGGCAAGCCCTACCCCTACGCAGCTATCAGGTATCAGCAGGATCCGAACCTGGCGCCTGGCACCTGGCACCTGACACCTGGCACCTGACACCTGACACCTGTTTAATCTGCGCGGTTACCAGGCTGGCCAGCGCCGCAGCAAATTTCGGACTGGCGTTCAGCGACTCCGACCGTCGCACCGCGACACCCCGAGCCTTCCCGTAGTCCCGGAATAAAACATCGATGTCGTAAAGAATCTCGACATGGTCGGAGACAAATCCCACCGGAATCAACAATACATTCTTCCCGCCCGCCTGGGCCAACTCGTCGATTTGCGATTCCACCGTCGGCCCGATCCATTTTTCCGCCGTCATTCCCTGGCTTTGGAACGCCAGGCGATACTCGGTAAGGCCCACTGCCCCTGCCACTAGGGCGGCCGTCTCTCGAACTTGCCGCTCGTAAGGATCGCCGTCGGCAATCGTCCGTTCGGGCACACTATGGGCAGTAAAGATGACGGGAACGGGGCCGCCGGTTTCTTCTCTGGCGGCAAGCAGCGCCGCCGCCGCGCGCTCGCGAAACGCCTCGATCAATCCCGGATGGTCGTGATAGCTTTCAACGAAGTCCACCTCCAGGCCCGGGCGCGCCCGCTCGACCGCATCCATCAAGTATTTTCGGTAGAGTCCAATACTGGTGCGGGAATTTTGGGGCGCCAGGCACACGGCCACCACAGAGTCAACGCCGTCGTCACGGAGACGGCGCACCGCCTCGGGAATAAACGGCTTCCAGTTCCTCATGCCCACGTAAACGGGATGGGCAATCAACCTCGCCAGCGCTTCCGCCTGCAAGGTGGTGAGCCGTAACAATGGCGAGCCCCCCCCAATCAGGCTGTAGCGGTGCGTGATTTCTTTCACCACCGGCTCCGGCAGGGGCCGCCCGCCGCGGACATTGAGCAAGAACTCGGGAATATCCTCGAGTTGATCCGGCGCCCCGTGCGCCAGCAGTAACACTCCCCAAGGGCCTGGGAAAGTCTGAGGAATGGAGTCGCTAATCATGATGTATTGTGGGCGGAGACAAACCCGCCGCCCTTTAAGGCTAAAGGTTTGCCAAAACCCTTAAAATTGTCTCTTTCTGAATATACCATGCGGCGTGCGAGTTGGGGCTGCTTGACCTTGAGGTAGTGGTCTGCATTTGACCAAATCGGCGCTCTGGGCTTACACTAAAGCCAATATGACTGTTATTGCAAGAAACGGGGCGCCGCTCGTAGTGCCGTCCGCAATCCGCCGTAAGGCAGGTTTTAGGGGCGGCGAGGAACTGGAGTTCAAGGCATCCGGGGGGGTCATTACGATCGTACGGAAGCTCCCTGTCGCTAGCGACGAGTACACCCCGGCACAACGGCTAATCATAAACGCGCGATTGACGGGAGCCCGCAAAGGCCCATACTTTGGACCGTTCGAGACCGCCGACGAAACGATTAAGTTTATTCGCAAAGAAATCAGGAATCGGAAAGCAAATAAGCCGAAGTAGCACCCTTCCCTCATGATGGTTGTCCTGTCGGATCGCGCCATTGAATCACTCATAGACGCTCCACCCAATGTCCGGCGGGCCTTTGAAAAGCAATTGCGATTCCTGGTGGATAATTTACAGCACCCTTCCCTGCGCGCCAAAAAGTATGACGAATCAAAAAATCTGTGGCAGGCGCGCGTTAACCGGGACTGGCGCTTCTACTTCACGATCACCGCAGACACTTACTGCATTGAAGATGTGATCGCGCATCCCAAGCAAGAGCCACTTCACTCGCGGTGGCGCGCGTGGCACTGGAAAACGGATCGAGAGGAGACTCAGTTATGAATTACCGCCGCTTTGGACGCACGGGTTGGATGGTAAGCGAGATTGGGTACGGCATGTGGGGCATGGGGGGATGGACTGGCGCCGATGACGCGGAGTCGAAAAACTCCCTCCAGCGAGCCCTCGACTTGGGTTGTAACTTCTTTGACACCGCTTGGGCCTATGGGAGCGGGCACAGTGAAAATTTGCTGGGTGGGTTGGTGCGCAACAACCCCGAACGGAAGATCTACACGGCCACCAAAATCCCTCCCAAGAATCTCGCCTGGCCCAGCCGCCGCGAGTTCACCCTCGACGACTGCTTCCCGCCCGATCACATCAGCCAATACGTGCACTCCAGTCTTGAAAACCTGGGTCTGGAAAGCATCGACCTGATTCAATTCCACACTTGGGAGGATTCCTGGCTGGAGGATGATCGCTGGGTGAAAAGGATCGATGACCTGCGCCATCAGGGGCTTATCCGCGCGGTAGGCATCAGCCTCAATCGCTGGGAACCGTGGAACGGCGTGCGGGCGGTCCAGTCCGGACTGATTGACGCGGTGCAGGTCATCTATAACATTTTTGACCAGAACCCCGAAGACAAACTTTTTCCGGCTTGCGCGGCCATGAATGTGGGCGTCATCGCGCGGTGTCCCTTTGACGAAGGCACGCTCACCGGCGGCCTCACCCTGGAGAGCAAATGGCCCGCCGGAGACTGGCGTAACACTTACTTTGTGCCGGAAAACCTCAAAGCCAGCGTGCGACGCGCGGAAGCCTTGCGGCCCCTTATTCCACCGGACATGGACATGGCGCAGATGGCGTTGCGTTTCATCCTGAATAATCCTACGGTGAGCACGATCATCCCCGGTATGCGCAAGCTGGCGAATGTGGAAGCGAACATCCGCGCCGGTAACAATGGTCCGTTGCCAGTGGATCTCCATGCGGAATTACGCAAGCATCGTTGGGACCGGACGCCAACCAATTGGTCACAGTAGTTTGGAATTTGTGCGCAGAAAGGAGCAGCGCCACGTCAAGCACGTGGTTGCAACTCACCATCCCCACCCTGGAAGGAGACTTTGCTCATGGACAAGAAAACAGAAATCACGCGGCGCGAATTCTTGAAGGACACGGCGCTTGCCGGCGCCGGCGCGGCGGTGCTGGGCGGACTGGCGCCGGCGCGCGTGCTGGGCGCCAATGACCGCATTCGCGTCGGCGTGCTGGGAACCGGGGAACGCGCTCGCTACGTCATGACATTGTTCAAGAAGGTTCCCACCGTCGAGTTCGTGGCCGTCTGCGATGTCTACGCGCCCGCCCGCGCCAAAGCCCTGGAAATTGCCGGCCTGGGCGCCCAGGCCTACTCGAATTATCACGAAGTTATCGACCGCAAGGATATCGATGCGGTGCTGATTGGCAGTCCCGACCACTGGCACAAACAAATGCTGGTCGATGCCGTAAATGCCGGCAAGGACGCCTACGTCGAAAAGCCCATCATGCACTCGATCGAAGAGGGAATGGAAATGGTACGCGCGGTGGATGGAACCCAGCGCATCGTGCAAACCGGTACCCAGCAACGCAGTTGGGAACATTGGAAAATCGGCAAGGAAATCATCGCCTCCGGCCGCCTCGGTAAGGTCACCATGGTGCATACTTACTGGTATCAGAAATACGGCGCCAAGGCAGACCTCGACAAAGTCGATCTGGCTGACCTGGACTGGAAGAGCTGGTTGGGCACCGCCCCCGATCAGCCTTTTAGCGAGGAGAAATATTGGTGGTGGCGCTGGTATTGGGATTTTGGCGGGGGGATTCTCACCGACCTGCTGACGCATTGGATTGACGTCATCCAGTGGTACATGGATCAACCGGCGCCCAAGACCGCCACGACCGTGGGCGGGCTTTATACGATGGATTGGCAGTGCCCCGACACGGTCACCGCCGTTTATGAATATCCGGGCGATTTCATGGTCACCTTCACCGGTTCCATCAACAGCACCGTGGAGGACGGCGGCATCATGTTTTGCGGAAGCGATGCAACCCTGGAGATTGACCGTGCCCATCTGGCCGTGTACCCGGAGGGCGAATCAGCCGTATCCGGCTCGCTCAAGCCGGAACCGGAGCTCTTGATGCGCTCCCAGCACGATGGAACGCTTGACAACGTCATCAACTTCGTGGACTGTATGCGTACGCGCAAGTCTCCCAACGCCAATATTCACGTGGGCTTCGAGGCGGCGCGCACTTCCTGGATCGGCAACATCGCCTTGAAGCACGGCATGAAAGTTGTCTGGGACGCAACGAAAGGCAGGGTGGCATGATGAAGTTCACGCGTATCTCTCGCCCACCGCGCATTAAACTGGGGAGACTGCTTTTCCTGCTGGTACTTGTCAGTCTGCCTCTCGGCGCCCAGGAGCCGACCCCCAGCAGGGCCATCTACAACACCTTTAGCGATGAGGAAGAGATGGCCATGGGGCGCAAGGCTGCGGAGGAAACCGACAAGCAAATGGTGCTCCTGGATTCGCCGTTGCTCATGGCTTATCTGAACAACCTGGGGCAGAAAGTGGCGCAAGCCTCGCGCCGGCCCCAACTGCAATACTCATTCAAGATTGTGAATACTGACACGGTTAATGCCTTCTCGCTCCCCGGGGGATTTATTTACGTCCATCGCGGCCTCCTGGACTTTGTCGAGAACGAAAGTGAATTGGCCGGCATCCTGGCGCACGAGGTCGGCCACATTGTGGCCTACCACAGCATGAATGATGTGGCGCGCCGCTACTGGATTGACCAGGGGATGTATCAGCTCAAAAAGGCCGGCATGCTCAATAACCAGGAGATGGTGGACTTGCTCCAGAAGTACGGTGGTCCGGTGCTGCTTTTCGTCGACCGCAAGTTCAGCCGCGAGGAAGAATCCGAAGCGGACATGCTCGGCATGTACAATGCCATTCGCGCCGAGTATGACCCCGAAGGCTTGATTTCCGCCCTCGGTCGCCTCAGCAAATTCACGGGAAACCCCACGCTCGTCGAGGGCCTCCTGATGAACCACCCCCTCCCGGGTGAACGGGTAACGGCGCTCCGTGCCGAACTTCAGCGAAATCCGCCTCCCAAAGGACTCGAGAAAGACAGCATGGCGTTTCGGGCGGCGAAGGTGGCTCTGAAAGCGCTGCCACCCCCTCCACCACGGAAAAAGCAGCCGTAACCGGATCGCGTGGCCTTCAGGCGTGCCGAGGCCCCGAGAGAATTCGGGCCGGAAGGGTGATCAGGGCACGAAGCAAATCAAACACTCCCCCGACGGCAATTCCGACCAGCCGGAACGGCAGGGTCAGAATCCAAACCACCGGATAAAGCACCAGCGCCAGAAGCGCCAGCGGCCAGCAGAGAAAGAGAAGAATGCACCAGAGCAGAAATTTAACCATACAACTCAACTCCCCAGAATGGGTCATGCCGATTCTACGCTCACAGCCATCGGAAAAAACCGTTCCATCACTGGTTGGCGAGTGTGGGGACGGCCTCCGAAGCCAAAAGGTGGGTATCGGCCGTTACCAGGGTCAAGCCCAGGCTTCTCGCCGTAGCAACCAAGAATCGGTCCGCCGGGTCGGAGTGCGGCAAGCGGAAGCGGACCGTTTCCACGACGATGTCAACGGTGAGTGGAGCTTCTTTGAGCGGAGCCGCGGCTTTTCTGACCCACTCAATAAGGTCTCCTTCCAAAACCAGACGCCGTTTTTCCACCAGAAGTATTAGTTCCCAGATGCTGATGGGAGACAACCAAACCTCGTTCGCTTCGTTGTCGAGCGCCCGTCGAACCCTAGCCGAAAGTTTGTCCGGCGCGACTTGGCTCCAGATCCAAATGTGCGTGTCCAGTAACAGTTTCAACGCCCCGCCTCCCAGTCGTTCTCGTTGCTCACCGGAGAGACAATGTCGCCAAGAATCCTGGCAGTGCCGATCATGGACCCAATCCAGGTTTTGGGCCGAGGCGGCGCCGAAGGCGGGACGACTTCTGCCACTGGCTCTCCGAAACGGGTAATCATCACCGGCCTTTTGGTGCGATGAACCCTCTCCAGAACCGCTAGGCATGTCGCCTTAAACTTTGAGATGGCTATGGTCTCCATAACAAAACTCCTGGAACAAGCATACCATGGTCAACAACCATGGTCAAAATTCGTTAGTCCATGGGGTAGAGGCTGCAACCTCCGTCCACCATGAGTGTCGCACCCGTCATGTAATCTGAGGCATGCGAGCAGAGAAAAATAAACGCGTCAGCTACCGATTCCGGGGGCTGCATGAAACCGAGAGGAATGGCTTTCTCCGCGCGGCGGCGGTAGTCGGGCTCGGTATCCCATTGCCGTTTGGCCATGCCCACCGCCACAATGCCGGGGGCGATGGAATTCACGCGGATCCCCTTCGCCGCCAGCTCCCGCGCCATCCCGCGCATCAACATCTTGATGCCACTCTTGGTGACGTTATAGGGAGTGATATCGGGCCATGGTGTATCCTGCACCCACGAGGAGGTAAAGATGATCTTACCCCTAACGTTGGGCCGCACGCCGTTCAGGTCTACCTTTTGGGCCACCATGGCGCGGGCCGCCGCTTGCGCGACCAGAAAGGCGCTCCGAAGGTTGACCCGCACGATGCGGTCCCAATCCTGCTCGGGGTAGTCGAGAATTGAACAGGACTGGGCCATGCCGGCGTGACAGAGCGCGACGTCAACGGCGCCGAAGGCCTGCACGGCTTTCTGCACAAGCGCCTGCGCGCCTGCTGCGGTGGTGACGTCGGCATTCACGTAAACACATCGATCGGCCGCGCAGCCGGTGGCCTGCAACCACTCATCCGCTTCCTGTTCCGCGATAATGTCGTTTACCACCACGCGAGCCGAGTGCGCCAGCAGCTTGTGCACCACGACTTTGCCGATGGCGCCCAGACCCCCGGTTATCACGATGGCCTTGCCTTGGAGACAATCCGATGCGAATGCCATGGATTTTCCTCTCTTCAACTTCTATGACTCTCCGGCCACGTGCGATTATAGACCCAAAGGCAGTTTGGGAGGGCGCCTCCCGGCCGGCGTGCGATTGGGGCTTTACTTTCCGGCCTATCTTTGATATTCCGCTGCTGGTTGAATCACGGAGTGTAAACATCGATGAAGATCACCGATATTAAAACCCTCGTCGTCAACGCGCAATTACGCAATTGGGTATTCGTTAAGGTTGAGACCGATGTTCCCGGCCTTTACGGTTGGGGCGAAGGAACGCTGGAATGGAAAACCCGCGCCGTCGTCGGCTGCGTGGAGGACTTCAAGCCCCTTGTGCTGGGCCGCGATCCGACGCGCATTGAGTTCTTGTGGCAGATCATGTATCGCCACTCGTTCTGGCGGTTGGGAGTGATCGGAACCACCGCCATCTCCGCGATCGAACAAGCGTGCTGGGACATCACCGGAAAATCCTTGGGGGTTCCCGTCTACAAGTTGCTGGGTGGCCGCGTCCGCGACAAGGTGAGAATGTATACCCATCTCGGCATGGGGCAAATGAAAGCGGTGTATGAAACCTCCGCGATGGAGCCACTAATTGAACGTGCGCAGGAAGTCTTGACAAAGCATTACAGTGCATTAAAGGTTGTGATAGTCCCTCTTTCGCAGCCACTGACAGGGTTGCCGGCGGTGCGACATTTTGGCCGTCTCATGGGCAGTTTGCGTGAGGCCGTCGGGGACGAAGTGGACATTATGATCGATTTCCATGGCCGCACCACGACCGGGCAGGCCATTGAATACATCCGCGCGGTGGAGGAGTTTCACCCCTTCTTTTGCGAAGAGCCCGTTCCGCCGGAGCAGCCCGACGCCCTGTTGGAAGTCCGCCGTAGCGTGCGCGTGCCCATTGCCACCGGCGAGCGCCTGGCCACGCGATGGGAGTTCCGCCGCGTCTGCGAACTGCAAGCCTGCCACGTTTTGCAGCCGGACATCTGCCATTGCGGCGGCTTGCTCGAAGCGCGCAGAATTGCCGCCATGGGGGAAACCTACCTGATGGGGATTGCTCCCCACAACCCCAACGGCCCGGTGGCCAACGTGGTGGCGTTGCACTTCGACCTGGCCACGCCGAACTTCCTGATTCAAGAGGACATGGTAGGCGACGTCCCCTGGCGATTCGACGTCGTCCAGACGCAGTTGAAGGCCGAAAAGGGTTACTGGCTGCCGCTCGATGAACCCGGATGGGGCGTCGAGATCAATGAAGCCGAAGCGCGCAAGCACCCGTTCCAGCAAGAGATCCTTGAGCAGATGGTTTTTCACTCAGACGGTTCCGTGGCGGAATGGTAAATATGAACAATCATTTCTGGTTGGGTATGACCATCATTCTTGTCAGTGGCGCATTGAATGCCGCATTCGCGCTGCCGATGAAGCACTCCCGGACTTGGAAGTGGGAAAACCTCTGGTTGGTATTTTCCGTGGTCGGGATATTCATCGTGCCCTGGGCGCTGGCCTTTGGACTGGTGCCGGGCCTCACGCAGGTTTATGCCGGAGTATCGCCGCGCGCCCTGCTCCTGCCCATGATGTTCGGCCTGCTGTGGGGTTTTGCGCAAGTGACCTTCGGGGTCAGTTTGCGGATGGTCGGCGTAGCCCTGACCTTCGCCGTGGTGTCGGGCCTCGCCAGCCTTTCGGGATCGCTGGTTCCATTATTGGTCTTTCATCCCGAGGACATTTTCCGTCCGCGCGGACTGCTGCTGCTCCTCAGCATTCCCTTTCTCATTGTGGGCCTGACCTTCTACGCGCTCGCCGGCCGCGGTCGGGAGAAGGAACAGGCCGCCGCGAATGTCGAGTCCGCCCCGCCCAAGGGCAGTTTTGCCACGGGGATGGCTTTGTGCATTTTCACCGGAATCTTCGGTTCGAGCTACAACCTGGGATTCGCATTTGGCGGCGATGTGATTCGCTCCAGCCTGCGGAATGGCGCCGGCCCCTTGACCTCGACCTACGCCGTCTGGGCTATTGTCCTGGGAGCCGGGTTCATTCCCAACCTGGTTTACTGCGTCTACCTGCTGGCAAAAAATCGGACGGCGAGCCTGTTCGTCCGGAGCGGGTGGACGCGCGAGGCCGTCCTCGGCATCGCCATGGCCCTCCTGTGGATTACCGCCGTCCTGGGCTACGGCATCGGCGCCACGCTGGTGGGCGCGGCAGGAACCTCCACGGGGTACATGCTGTTCATCGCCGCGAGCATCCTCTTTGCCAATGCCTTCGGACTGATGGCCGGAGAGTGGAAAGGCGCGAGCGTCCGGACCCAAAGGTACCTGGCCGCCGCCCTCGCCTTCATCCTGATCGCCGTCATCGTTCTCAACCTCGGCGGCCTTTTCTGATAACCCCCTGAGCGGCGACCGGACCGCGCACGCGTCCGAATGTTGGCCCCTGCGGCGCGGCGAGGTGGGAGGAGGGCCTCCAAGGCCGGCGTCGGGGCCGCACTGCGGCCCCCTTCTGCCTCCTAACTCCTAAATCCTGAATCCTAAATCCTATTCAGATCCCCCTCGCTTGGCCCAAGTGCGCAGAGGGTCGCAAAAGGCGCCGCCTCGTTCACCGCTTCGCTGGATTCGGGCATTTCGTCGCTAACCGGAGAAGGAATCCCTCTCCCCCCGGTGCGAGTTCTCGTTTCTTCGAGGCACCCACCATTAAGGTAGTCGGCGACATCGCAAGGCCCAAAGAGGCGCACCAAGGTCATGAACCCCATGGGGACGCACCAAGATCGTGAGCCCCGGGAAAATACGGGAAAATAGGGACACGCGTGCCAGTCCCGTTTTTCCAGGCGCTGAAGGATACCTGTGCGCTCACCGCTACCTTGTCTGGCGTTGTTCGCGGAGCACAGGGGCGAGCGCGCGGAGCGCCTGATTGACGCGCCGGCCATCGGGGAAAACGTCCAGCACGGAGGGGTCGATGACCACAACGTTGGTGCCCTCCCGGTATCTTGCCGCGGTAGCGCCTCGCACCGCTCGGCTGAAATCATATTCCGGCCGCATCGTGTCGCGATTGCGATCCCGACTTCGCCGGCTAGGTTTCTTCTTCATATCGCTTCCTTTCGGCCGGCATCGCCCGCCGTGCAGAAATCAGTCGAGTGTTCGGTGGCCGCTCCGCGAAGGCTACCACTAGGAGCTTTCGGTGGGCGGACATTCCCAGCACTAGGTAGCGTTCCTCATCGGCAGAATGGTCGGGGTCCGGCATCAGAAGTGAGAGCGGGTCCCCGAAAACTGTTGACGCTTCGTCGAAGCTGACGCCGTGCTTCTGGAGGTTGGCGTCCGCTTTCTCGGGGTCCCATTCAAATGTATATCCCACCGCTCCCGACCTCGACAGCTTAATAGTACAGGACAGAGAGCTTTCGAGACGAGCTATTTCGTTGTGTGGTGACCGCGGGCCGGATCAGAGCCGGGGCCGTGACCCGGCGCCGGGGAGCCAAGGAGCGACGCCGCGCGAAGCTCAGAACCCTGAAGGATGGCCACAGAAAATAGGAAATATCGTGCCTGTCCCGGATTCCGGATTCCGGGATTCCGTGTCCTGGTTTCCCAGCGCCACACCGAATTGGACGTGCGCACTATCGATGTTCGGCTTCAGGCCGAGCGCCTCGGCTTCTGACCCCCTTACCTTGAGCGGGTTGCTCGAACAAATCCCCCAGCTTACGACCCGCCCTTTCCAGAAGTAAACTCTGGAAAGTCCGTAGCCCCATCTGGCGTCGGTCAAACTTGTCGGCGTGCCTTGGACTGCCAATACCTCGTCCTTCGTGGAACCTACGGTGAAGTAATCAAGGTTCCCATCGACATGTCCGGTGGGGAGCATTTTCACCCTGAGCGGGGCGCCGAAGTCGTTCAGCCAGCCTATTACCCGCCCCCTGCTGAAGTAAATGTTGCAAGTTCCGTAGTCCCATTCGGTGTCAGTCAAGCTTGTCGGCGTACCTTGGACCACCAATACCTCGTCCTTCGTGGAACCTACCGTGAAGTAATCAAGGTTCCCATCAACATGTCCGGTGGGGAGCATTTTCACCTTGAGCGGGGCGCTCGGATAAATCCACCAGCTTACGACCCGCCCGTTAGTGAAGTAAACGCTGGAAAGTCCGTAGCGCCATCTGGTGTCGGTCAAACTTGTCGGCGTGCCCTGGACTGCCAAAACCTCGTCTTTCGTGGAACCCACGGTGAAGAACCCTTGGCTCCCATCGACCTGTCCGGTGGGGAGCTCTTTCACCCCGAGCTGGGCGCTCGAATCAATCTGCCCGCCTACGACCTGCTCGTTGCTGAAGTAATCGCTGGAAGGTCCGTAGGCCCCTTTGGCGTCAGTCACACTTGTCGGCGTGCCTTGAATTTGACGAACCTCCGCTTTGGGTGAACCGATTGCGAAGAACCCCGCAGGTAGCCCCGAAATAGTCGGCTCGGCTGATAGCTTACTAATCTGCGACCCACCAACAGAAGGGTGAGCGAGGTCAAAATGCCGCGTCCTGACCATCGGAGCATGCGTGACGCCCTGCGAAGCTGTGGGTCTGGCAAGCGGTACGTTCATCCGCGGCTGTGATGCAGGCTTGGGCGATTGCCGGCTGGCTGCGACCTTCGATGTTAGCCGCTGAACCGCCCTTGCAGGAGTCGCTCCGCCAGGGAGCTGGCTAGCTTCCTTTCGATCGACAACCGCAATTGCTGTGCCAATAAGGAACAGAATTATAGGATGAATGAGCAGGGGTACTGGTCGCTTCACCTTTTTCTTCACGAAGAATATCCATGTGACAACGAGGGAACCAACAAGAAAGCAAGCAGATTGATTTGCTGCGTCATCACTGATGTTAAACACCCCTTGGAGGAGAAAGTGAATCGGCGCGCATATTATCCCGAATGCGATCATCCATGCATAAAACAACAAAACTAACTGACCACGTGTTCGTGGGTTTTGCTTAGGCTGAGTTTGCGGCGGAGGTGGCGGTTGAGGCCGTTCCCGGTTTGAAAACGGGGTAGATGACTGCAAGGAGGCGCCACAGAAAACGCAGAAGTTGTGGGGGAAAGGGGCTGAGGCGGGCACGGCTTTTCGGCACCATGGGCAATACTGTGCTTTCCGCGGGGGAGGCGGTGGCGGTGGGGGCGGTTCGTAATACTCCCCGGAATTAAGCATGGCGAGCATGGCGTCGTATTCCGCCCGCTTGGCCTTGTCCTTCAGCGTGTCATACGCCTCCTGAATGTCCCTGAACCTGTCTTCAAGCGAACGCCGGACGGCCGTGTCCGCACCCAGTGTCATGTCGGGGTGGAATTTCATCGCCCAGCGCCGATGTGCCGCCTTGATTTCGTAGGCGCTTGCCCTTGGCCCAACTCCCAGGATGTCATAGTACGTGGTCATGGCTTCAGCAGCCTGCTGGCGTCGGTGATGGCCAACTCCAAACCTTCATCCGAGGTTCGGACGGACAAATCCGGTCTTGACCGCAGCTTCTCCAAAAAACCCCAGTCGGCGTCCTCCGTGCCGATCACCAGGATTTCCGTTCCTCTGTCCTTCAGCAGCCGCCCGTTGCCGAGCGCCGTAATGGCATTGTCCGGCTTGCCATCGGTGACGACCACCACGGTCTCCACGAAAGGGAAATTGCCGTTGAGCAACAGGGCCAGTGCCTCGGCCATGTTCGTGCTACCGCCCCGGAGGCGGTGATGCTCGATCGAGGAAATCGCCGTCGCCAGGGCTTTCTTGTCATGGGAGGCGGTGTGGTAAAGCTGCGCGGTCGAGCCGAAGAGGATGATTCCGACCATCTTGGTTATGAGCGCCCGGTCGGTGAACCCCTGGACCCCGGCGAGGGCGACCTGGAGCTTGGTCTTGAATCGGGCTGATACGCCTCGCTCCAGCAACAAAAAGTTGCCGCCATCCGGGCTTGTCCTGGGGGTCCCGGTCAACTGCGCCAAGTCCGCCTTGGGACCGACCACCAAGTTCATGCTGTCTGACAAATCAATCAGCAGGTAGACCACGCCCTTCTTTCTTAGGTCAATTGCCCGGTTTCCGATAGTCGGCTTCCCCTTCACCAACCGTATCATGTCATTCGCCATTGTTCCCTTCCTTCCAACTGCATCCGCTTAGTCCGCTTAATCGCCACCGAGCACCCGGGTCTTATATTAGGAAGTGCCGCGGACCTTGAGAAGCAGGACCGCGCTACTTGCTCCGTCCCAATTCCCCTTTCTCCGCAAGAATCCCGCCGAGGTAGACGTGGGCGCTCTCATTTTTCTCGTACAGGCGGAGCGCCTCGCGCCCTTCGGCAATGGCCCCGTCCCAATCCCCCTTCTTTCCAAGCGCCACGCCGAGATTAATGTGGGCAGTCTCATTGTTCGGGTTCAGGCGGAGCGCCTCACGAGACTCGGCCATCGCCCCGTCCCAATCTCCCTTGTTTCCCAGCGCCCAGCCAAGGTGGGCGTGCGCGTCGGCATTCTTCGGGTTCAGACGGAGCACCTCGCGCTCTTCCGCAATCTCCCCGTCCCAATCCCCCTTTTTTCCGAGCGCCACGCCGAGGCTAACGTGCGCAATCTCATTCTTCGGGTTCAGGCGGAGTGCCTCGCGCTCTTCCGCTGCCGCCCCCTCCAATCCCCCTTGTTCCCCAGCGCCACGGCGAGGAGGTGATGAGCTCCTCCGTGGTCCGGGTTCAAGCGCAGCGCCTCGCGATACTCCGCAATCGCTCCGTCCAAATCCCCCTTCATTACGAGCGCCCAGCCAAGGCGCGCATGCGCATCGGCATAACTCGGGTTCAGGCGCAGCGCCTCGCGATACTCCGCAATCGCCCCGTCCCAATCCCCCTTCATTTCGAGCGCCCAGCCAAGCTGGGCATGCGAATCGGCATCTTTCGGGTTCAGGCGCAGCACCTCGCGATACTCCGGAATCGCCCCGTCCCAATCTCTTTTCTCCGCAAGCGCCACGGCGAGGAAGTGATGAGCTCTTTCGTTCTTCGGGTTCAGGCGCAGCGCCTCGCGATACTCCGCCATCGCCCCGTCCAAATCCCCCCTGTTTCTCAGCACCCAACCGAGGTTTGCGTGCGCAACATCCATCTTCGGGTTCAGACGCAGCGCCTCGCGATATTCCGAAATCACCCGGTCCCAGTCAAGATGGTCATGCGCCTTGGCATTACGTGCACGGAAATACGTCCGAAGCACCCATGACGCGATTAGGACAAGGACTGCCCAACCCGCGGCGCTCATCGAATCCCCTCCCATTTCTCCCGCCTAAGCCTGGGGCCTTTGGCGAACCAACTCACCGAAACTTGACGCCGGTGTAATAGTAAGTGCCGCGGACCTTGAGAAGCAGGACCGCGCTACTTGCCTCGGACTCTCAGGAGGCGGGCCGACCGGCATCGGCCGATTCAACCTTTTTCACCTGGTAGGCTGCGATTTGCCCGGCGCCCATGATCCATTCGAGGATTTCCACCAGGATTTGTTCCTGGCCAGGGCGCTCGTCAAAGGTTTTCTTGAGCGTGAGCTCGACCTCATAGCGCCCAGCCTTTAACGTCTCATGAAGTTCGTTATAGAGCTTGTTACGTAAGTCCTCCATGGTCGTGCGCCCTCCGTCAGGAGTTTCCGCCAAGTGAACTCATTGTAAGATTCCGCCAATCGAAGGAACAGAGCACGTAGCCACGGTCAGTGCCTTGCTGACCGTGGGCTTTTCTGCGGCGCGTCGCCGACCCTCCCGCTTGCTGACCGTTTTTCTTCGAACCGGGTTCTGGTCCTTATGTTCTATGAAGAACCCAAGGTCAGAAATTCGCTGACCGTGGCTACCTGCTACCTGCTTTTGCGGCAAGCCGGGACCCGTAACGGGGGCAGCAGTTAAACTGGTCGGAATAGGTTTGCTGCCAGGCGGGGCAGGTCTTCTCGGGAGTGTTTGTTACTCTCCTTCAGGGATGGATTCCAACGGGAGGGCTGCGCCAAATCCCCTCGTAACAAACTGCCAACGGATAGTCTTTCAAGGAAAATTACTGTGCACCATAGCACGAAAGTACTGTCGACCCAACATCGTCTTGGCCGGTTGGCGCCGCTACTCGAACAGCTCGTCCTTCCACAACTTTTGCCCGCCGAGCGAGGTATAGAATCCCCACGCGGCGAGGGCCACGAAACCGGCCAGAATCCAAATGGCATGGACCGTATACCATCGAGAGAAGTCGAACGAGTAAGGAACGTTCAGCAGGACGTTCGCGGTGAAGATGGCGGCGGCCAGGACGATGAGGCCGAAACGCGACAGGGCGCCGGCGGCAATGGTGTAAACCAGCAACCAGACCGGCCAAACGATTTGCGGATGGTCGCTGCGCAGGGTGTTTTGCGCGGTAAAGATGGCAATAAAGCAAACCAGCGCCACCCACTTGTTGCGCAGCATCACCCTCAGGAGGAAGAGCAGGAAGAAGAACTGAAGAGTGCCGACGATGCTTTGGACGATGTTCTCAAGCCATGAGCCAAGCACTTGGCGGCTTCCCATCAAAAGGTTGGTATCGGCAAGTTGGGGTGTAGCGCCCTCCTGTTTCAGAAAGAGAGCGCCCACCCCCACGATGACCGCCCAAAGCACCCCCAGGAGGACTCCCCAGAGAATGTCCCGGCCCACCAGCGGATCACGCAGACTGCCTCCCACCAGGCGGCTCCAGGAGATGATGGCGTGCGGCCAATTGCGCCGCACGTAGGGCTCCAGCGCTACATAAAGCATCCAGATCGCCGCGGAGAGAAACAGCGAGGTGCTGAGGGCCAGGATGAAGCGCCCGAAGGTGGCGAGGGTGGGAATGAAGTGATCCAGACAGACCCAGAGCGCCAGGTTGATCACCAAGACCGCGCTGGCCAGACGGAAAGCCCCGCGCACGTCGCTCCTGCCCTTGAGGTAATTTCGGCGAGCCACCAGCGCGCCCGCAGCAAGCAGCAGAATGGCGATGATCACCGTGATGATCTGGCTGGCGTGCTGCCCCCGGGTCAGATTGTCATACTGAGTTCGGTCCGGCGTGGTCCAGGGTCCAATCAAATGAAAGTAGACCGGCTTGCCCCGCCAGGCAGCGGCTTCGATGCGCAGGGGGAAGTCGGCGCCCGGCCAGGAACCCGTCCAGGCGGCGCGCTCGTCAAACGCCGCCAGCGACAAGCGGGTGGGCGCAGCCGATTGGAACTCGGCCGGATCGAGCTCGGCGGCGGCGAAGAGGAGCTTCCAATCCACCGGGTGCGCCGGAGGCGGATTCATCTCCACCTCATGGGGGATGGCTTGCAGGTAGCTTAGCCGCCCCTGCGCATCCAGAACAATATTGATCATGCCGGATTGGATGGGGGGCGGGTCATTGAAAGTTACCACCCCGGGCGTCAAGAAAGAATTGAAGCGGTCGGGGTCCAAATAGACGGGACTCTGCCGGTAGGAGTACACCAGCGCCGCGGGACGCTGGGCAAGGACCTTCGGCCAGTCCGGTTTTGGCTTGGCGTGCTCGTGCACGTAGTCGGTAAAGTCCGTGTTGTAGTAAAACAGTGCCGCCTGATCCACGTCGGGAGCGGAGTATCCAAGCTTCACGAGGGTCTCGCGGGCTTTCTGGTTCAAAACCTCCGGCGGCAAGAGGCCATTCATGAGCTGGAGGCCGCTGACCTTCAGGCCAATGAAAACAACAACCGCCAGTCCCAGAATGACCGCCGCCAGGCTGGCGACCGCCAGGCGGGGCTCCAGGCCGGCGGTTTCACCGGCGGCGGCCACCATTTGCGGGGAGGGCGTCTCGCCGGCGGCCAGGGCGGCCGCCAGGGGGTCGCCGCCCGGCAAAGCCGCCGCCACTCCCAGCGCCGCGCCCGGCCGTTTCGCCGGGTCCGTCTCGAGACATCGCAGGATCACCCGCTCCACCGCAGGATCGAGATCCTTCACCAAGGTCGAAGGGCTGCTCGGTGGCTGCTGGCCTCGCTGCTTGATCAACTCAGGCAGGGTCTCAGCAGCAAACGCGCGCTTACCCGTGAAGATTTCGTAGAGCACCAGACCGAGCGAGTAGATATCGCTGCGCGCGGTCACTTCCTGGCCGGCCAGTTGCTCGGGAGCCATGTAGGCGGGCGTGCCGTTGCGCGCCTCAAAACCCTCCACCCGCTCGGCCAGGCTGGCCAAACCAAAATCGGTCATCACCGCGCGCCCCCGGCCATCCAGCATGATGTTGGCCGGCTTCAGGTCGCGGTGCAGCACGCCTTCGCGGTGGGCCGCGGCCAGTCCCGCGCAGAGTTGGCGCGCGATTTCCAGGGCCTTGTCGCCGGGCAGACGGCCAATGCGCCGCAGCAGAGAAGCCAGGTCCTCGCCGTCCACGTATTCCATGGAAAGAAAAGTTTGGCCTTCCACTTCGCCCACGTCGTAAACACGGCAAACGTTCGGGTGCGAGACGCGGCGTGCCACGCGGATTTCGTTGCGGAAGCGCTCCAGCGCGGCTTCGTCCTTGGCCATGGCAGCGGGCAGAAATTTCAGCGCCACGGGTTGCTCGAGGGTCAGATCATCGGCGCGATAGACCTCGCCCATGCCGCCCTTGCCGAGCAAAGCTACAATCCGATAGCGTCCGGCCAGCAGGGTGCCCGGCAGGAAACGGCCTTCACTGGAGAGACCAGTTGAGCCGCTCGACCGGGTAGGGCCTCCGGAAGCGGACGGGGGCTTCGATGCGGGCCGCTTCTCCGGAGTGGGCGCCGGGTTGGGTGGGGCAACGTCGGCGGTGGCCAGCGGGTTGGAGTCGAGCGGCGCTCCACACGACGGACAAAATCGGTGGGCTTCCGAAACATTTACACCACATGAATCACACCGAGCCATATCGTCTCTCCAATGTGTTCTCAATTGAAGGTGTTGAAAGTTTCCCACCGGACCACCACTCCCATTCCACCGCTGCCCAACTTCTCCAGAATCTGGTAATGGGAGATAGTCTTGCCCTGCATCCGTCGCCTTTCACTTTCGAAAAATCTATGGGCACCGATTACACTGACGGGTACAAATGATGAAGCGGAAGGGTGGGAAAATCAATCCCCGGTGATCGCGGCGGAAGCGCGGCGTTCCATCTCCGAAGCCGAGTTGACTTGATCCGGGTAGTTTACGACCTGGATATCGGCGGTAAAGCGGTTGCTGGCGCCGGAGGCGTCGGCCAATCCTTCCGAAAGACGATCGGCCGTTTGCCGGGCCACGGTATCCGTGGCGCCGGGCAGGACAATTCCGAAAACTTCCGAAGACAGCCGGTAGAGAGAATCTTCCATGCGCAGCTTGCGGCTGAGGACTTTGGCGGCGTCTCCCAAGGCCACTTGAGCTTGCGGCCCTTGGGCAAAAATCTTCGCCGTATTGACCCGGATCAGGAGCAGAGAGAGCGGTTCATTGACCTGGGCAGCGCGGCGGAAGTCCATGGTAAGCCGATCCTGAAAATGGCTGAATCCCAACAATGTTCCCAATAACTCGGCGCTGGACTGCTTCTGCACCTGCGCCAATTGTTCGCGTTCTTCGACAAGGCTGGCGCGGAGGTTCCGGACCACGAGCATCCGGTTGACCAGATACACCACCATCAGGAGGCACAGCGCGCAAAAGCCGAAGAAAAGGGTCTTGGAGGGCGCCACCGGAATCACCGCCGCTTTGCCGAAGACCGTCGGGTACATCAGCAAGGCCATTCCTCCTCCCAGAATAATCACCATGATTAATGCCAGGATGGATAACTGCCGGTCGCGACGATCAACGGTCTTTTGACTGACCTGGTCAAAGACTTCCATAGTAAGCTCCATTCAACAGGAATAGGAAGCATCCTTCCTCGGCAGCCCTCCGTTAACTTTCACGCCGCGTCTGCCTTTGACGTGTCGTATAGCACCCCTCGGCGGTAGAGTCAATCACGACGTGAAGTTGCGGCGTGAAGTATGCCACCTCCGTTTCTAATTTGCTAGAGGCTCCTCTGGGGGGCAAACCCCCAGTTCATTTCATCAGTTCAAGCCAAAACGGGTCGTCCGGCTCTCCGTAGGTGCGATAGCGGAAACCCTCCAGGTGCGGCGCCACGATCCGCATCCAATCGGTGGGGTCGGTCCAGAGGGCGGGGCGCGGCGCCATCGCCTTCACCAGATCGTTCAGGTCCCAATGCAGTGCGAAACCCGGAATCACCGCGTCGTGCAAGTCGCGAGTGATGGGGACCTCGAGTGCCGCCCGCAAGCTGTGCGGTGTCCGGTCAAGCCAGATCTTGCCGATACGCGGGTCGATGGACGCCGCCATCAGCAGCCACACGCCGGGGACGTCACGCGCTGCGGCGCGTATGTGGCCGGCATCGACGTCAGGCCGGCCGGCCAGCAGGTCGACGCCGCGCATGATATCACCGGCGCGCAGCCCCGCCATATTTTTCCCGATCACCCAGGCGCGGATATTCTGTTTGGCGGCGGATTGGTCTTCCGGCGTCGTGGGCAGCGGCAGGCCGCGTGGTTCGAAATTCAGCGCCACAAGGTTGTGCGCGGCCAGCCCCTCGGCCACGGCGGCGGGCAGATCGACCAGCAGGACGGCGGGCTTCCTCCCCGCCGCGTTGGGGACGTACAAAGTCGCGGAGATCTCCAAGGTCGGCTCGACTTCGAGGGCCAGTTGTTGGGTGCGGAAGATATCTCCGGGAGTGTCGTTCACCACCCGCACCGAGGGCGCGTGGCCCGTGGGCGCCCCGGCCCACTTGCGGATTTCCGCCTGCAACTGTTCCGTGCTGCCGGGGCTTATCCTATGGCGGAAGCCGTCGGCGATCACTTGGTAGACTTGGCGGCCCCGCACTTCTCCGGTCTCCGAGGCGAGGAGATCGAAATCCGGCGCCGGCTCAAAGGGCTCTTCACGGAAGTTACCTTTGCCGTCTTTCAGCCAGCGGATCATCCACTCGTAGATATCCTCGCGGACCTCCCGCGGCATCCCATGGGGCCCGGGGCCGACGGCCCAACTAATCTTGTTTTCCGCATCGAAAATCCGGTACCAGTCCACAGCTTCCTGATAGGCGTGGCGGGCGCCCTCGATGGGAAAGAAATCGCCTACCGTCGATACCACCAGCCAGGGTTTAGGCGCGAAGAGCTCGATGTAATCGGCAACGTCCAGGCCGGAGGAAAGGAAAAACGGAAAGCTCTGTTCGGAATCGCCGGTGGGTCCGGAGAAGAGGTAGTGCCAGGTGTTGATGTAACAGGCGGGCGCCGCCACCTTGACGCGCGGGTCGAGCGCCGAGATGTAAGTCGTCAGGGTTCCACCCCCCGAGCAGCCGGTGACGCCAATCTTGTCCGCCTCCACCTCCGGTAGGCTCACCAGGTAGTCAAGCGCGCGCTGGGCGTCCCAAATGCGGTAGCGCGCAAAGTTTTCGCCCGCCAGGATGCTCTGGGCGCCGGCCTGAAAATGCTGGTCGGTCGAGCCGCCGATGAGGGAAGCCTCGAGGCGGGAATCGTAGGCCTGCTGGCGCTCGCCTTGGCCGATGGGGTCGTAGGTCAGCACCACAAAACCCTTCATCGCCAGGTTTGCGTCCACAACCTGCTCTCGCGCCTTGCCTTCTTCCCAGTGGCCCATTGGCCGCAGCACCCCCGGGTGCTTGCCGCCCTCTTTGGGCAGGTAAAGGTTAGCCGTAACGTAGAATTGGGGGAGACTCTCGAAGATGACCTTTTCGATGGTGTAGCGCGGACGTTCGACCCGCCCCGTCACGCGCGCATTCAGCGGCCCATCGTAGTTCGGGAGCCCACCCAGCAACTCCAGGATTTTGGCGCGAACCTGCGCCTGGCGAGCTTCCGCCTCAGGCACCGTGTGGATTTTTGCGACCGCTGCCTCGCGATCGGCGAGTTGCTTTTGCGCGATGCCGTCCATCCATTGCAGTAAGGTGTCATCCGCCGCCAACAAGGGCGCCAGGCTGAGGGCATAAATCAACAAGAGTTTTCTCAGCCGGGGAATCAAATGGCTGGATTCTGAGGATCGCATAAGCCGCCCTCCTTCTCGACCGCCGCCAAAAGGTGGGCCAATCGAATAGGCCCGCGCCTTACCAATTCGCTGGAGAGCCCGTCCATCCACGTTTCCATCCTGGCCCTGCGGCGCAAGGGATTATACACCCTCTGTTTACGCACGTGCCCTTTCCGAGCCAGGGTTCCCCCCGCAGGGTTCGCCCGGTTGCAACCGCGATCTGGCTCAAGGTGTGGAGGGTAGCTAATTCGATTCAGCGGCCCCTCTCCCCCATGAGGGAGAGGGGCCATTGGTATGGGGAGATCTAGAGTCGAACCGAGGGCCGTTCCATTGACGGGACTTGAGTAAAGAGCAGTCGAGGCTAAAACATCAGCTTAAGCCCAAACTGGATCTGCCGCGACGTGGTGGCGGTAGAGGTGATTACCCCGGCCGTAGGCGAGGGCCCTCCCGTTGCCGCCGTGTAAACAACCGGGTTCGGCGTATTGAGGTTCGCATGGTTCAGAATGTTGAAGAACTCCGCGCGGAACTGCAAGCCGACCCGTTCCGAAAGATGGAACTTCCTCGCCAAGGAAAAATCGGTCGTTGCCAATCCTGGCCCCTGGAGGATGTTGCGGCCGACATTGCCGTACGTACCCGCGAGGGGTTGGATGAAGGCGGCGGGATTGAAGTACTGATTGGCCCCGCCTCCAACCACCTGCCCCGTAAAGTTGGGATTCCAAGACGGCCGAACCGGATTGCGGCTGTCGCCGTCGTTGGCGGGGTTGTAGGACAATTGCGGTGTAAAGGGCAAGCCGGATTGCACGGTCTCAATTCCGCTGATTTGCCAGTTTCCGGCCAGCCGATCCACCCAGGGGTTCCCGTGAAACGCCTTACCGTCTCCAAAGGGAAGGTCATAGGTCGCATTGACGACTCCGGAATGGCGAACGTCAAATGAACCCCGGCCATAATCCCAGCTCGGCGCCAGGGGATTCTCCGCGAACGCAGGAGAATTCGTGGCGACGCTGGTATTCAAGCTGTCGCCATCGTCAAGAGCCTTGGCAAAGGTATAGACGCCGCGAAATTGCAGCCCGTGGCTGAAGTGGTGGCTCACGTCCGCTTCCAGACCGTTATAGGAGCTGACTCCTTCTGAGAACCAGTGGGTTGAATTCGTCAAGGCGCTATTGGCCAGCACGGCGGTGGACGGATTGTACCAAGTCCCCGCCGGGTAACTAGCCGGGCACGGCGACGCCGGACAGATCGTCGGAACGGGGACGTTGGCATCGATGGAAAGAATTTCGTGGTATCCGTGCGAGCCGATGTAACTCACGGTGACTGTGGTGCTGGGGGAAAGGTATTGCTGGATACTGAATGTGTACGATTCAACGGTCGGCGTCTGGAGGTTCGGCTGCACACCGCTCGGAACAACTTTCGCCGCCGTATAGGTCGTGGCCGGAGCGATGGTCGAAAACTTAATACTCTTGTCCGCATAGACGGTATTGAAGGGAGCGACTTGGTCCAGGCGATAGTCCAGGGCGTCGTTCAGCGCGTGATAGAGCCCCCCGCCCACACGGACGACGGTTTTCTTGGAGGCGAAGGGGGACCAGGCGAGACTCACTCGGGGCGCAGGAAGGAACTTCGCGTTATTCACCGAGAACTCGTTATTGCCGATCACCGGCTGGGTCAGGAGCGCTCCACCGGGGCCGGTTACAAAGTTCGCCGCGCGCCCGTGCGCCTCGTTCCAGCCATCCGTAAACTCACCGCGGAAACCCAGACGAAGTTCCAGGCTCGGCCGCAGTTTGATCGCGTCCTCGGCATAATATGCGCCTTCGAGTGAACGCCAGGACAGCGGCGTAGCGGACGGGGCGTAGGTGTAAGTGCTCACCGTACCGGCCAGGAAGGTCGCCAGGCTGGTAAAGGAAGCTTGTCCGTACTGGTCATTCAGCAAACTGCTGTTGGATTGCAGCCGCTGGAACCAGAGTCCCCCGGTGATCATGTGGATACCGTGGGTGATACTGAGCTGATCGGCGGCCGTGAACAGGTTGCGTGCCGCCGCGAGGTTGCTTCCCGCGTTGGTGCCGCCGTTGGTGAGTTGCGACGCGCCGTTGAGCGTGGTGCCGCCGCCTACCACAACGGCGCCCACGGGAGCGCCCGCATGGATCCAGCCGCCCGGCACGGCGGAAGCCGGTCCGTCGACTCCGCTATCGAAATAGAACCCCCCGCGGGAGAATCCGACCGTGGCCTTGTTGAGAAAGTTGGGGGAAAAGACGTGGGTTTCGCTCAGGCTCGCCACCTGCTCGCGCAAGAAAACATCGCTGACGCTGAACGGATTGTTGGTAGGCGAGTTGGCGTCGCTGTCATCCACCGTGTAGACGCCGGCGAAGGAATCTTTATCGGAGATCGTTTGGTCCAGGCGCGCCGTTCCAAAATCCTCGCGGATATGCTGACGGGGATTGCTGAAGGCCTCGGCGATTCCACTATTCGCACCCGTTGAGGTCAGCAGTTCCGGCCCATTGGCCACCGGCCACAAGCCAAGTATAGGCTTAATGCTGGCCACGGCCGCCGTCCGGGAAGTGGCGTCCGGCACGAGCGTCAGATCGCTCAGACCGAGGGCCTGACGGTAGCCTTCGTAGTTGGCAAAAAAGAAGGTCTTATCCTTCTTGATCGGCCCGCCCAGCGAGCCGCCGAACTCATTGCGCTGGAAGCCAGGAATTTGCGCAAAGTCGAAGAAATTCCGGGCATCCATGGCGCTGTTGCGGATGAACTCATAGGCGTTGCCGCGCAACTTGTTAGAGCCGGAAGCCGTGACGATATTGATCTGGGCGCCGGGACGTTTGCCATATTCGGCGCCATAGGTGTCCTTCACCAGGGCAAATTCCTGCACGGCGTCCACGCCCAGCAGTTGCCCGCTCGTCCCTCCCGGTGTGTTGTTGACCTCCGAGGCGCTGGTGAATTCCACGCCGTTCAAGAGATAGAGATTCTCCTGCGGGCGCCGGCCCGAAACGGCAAACATATTGCCGACGACGGAATTCGATGTGCCCGTGCCGCCCGACCGCTGCGACGTGTAGTTAATGACGCCGGGGTTCAGGGTGAGAAGCTGGTCGTAGCTCCGGCCATTCAGCGGCAGGTCTTTCACCTGGCGCTCGCTGACCAGACCCGACACGTCGGCGGTGCTGGCTTCGGCGGAGAAGGCAGCCGCTTCCACCTGAATCGCCTGGTGGACCCCGGCGACGGCGAGCGTAAAAGTGAGCTCGGCGCGTTGTCCCAGCACAAGCGTGACGTCCTGTTCCACGGTGCTGAACCCGTCCTTTTGGGCGGAAACCTGGTACCTTCCCACGCTGAGCAGAGGAGCGTAGAATTTGCCCCCCTCGTCAGTGCCCGTGACGCGCACCGAACCCTTCTCCGCGTTGGTAATCTTGATGGAGGCGTGCGGGATGGCGCTGCCCGTGGCATCGACCACCTGGCCGGAAATCGAGGCCTCTCCTTGCGCCCAAACCACGGGCGGGGCATGGAAAATCGCCCACCCGAAGACCGCCAGGGCCGCTACCCATGGGGCAAGGGAGCGCCGCCGGAAGCTATTGCCTCGACGGTGGTGACCAAAATCTGTAACCGCATTTCTCAAATTAACGAATTTCTGTTTCACTGTATCCTCCTGATTAGGTGAGGGAGCCTCCGGCATTACGCCCGTCCCTTGGGTTGTGTTGTTGAATATCGGCAAGCGAAGTGTGATCGAGAATTCGAGCTGCCGAGTCGCGCACTTCGAGAAAAATCTTATAAAGCGAGCGGCGCCGCTTGTCCCTCTTTACCAGGCGACGGAGTCCATCGGCATCGGCCATTGGAGCGAGCGGACCGCTGATAGTGCGAATGATTTCACCCAGGAAGATCCTGGAGGGCGCCCGCTTCAAGCGATAGCCCCCCTTGGCGCCGCGCACGCTTTCCACCAGGCGAGCCGCCTTCAGGTCCAGAAGGATCAATTCCAGGAACTTCTCGGGAATTCCTTCCGAGGCGGCGATGGCGTGGGTGGTGGTCGGGCCGTTATGACAGTCCCGCGCCAGACACATCATGGCTTCGAGAGCGTACAATCCTTTGTTTGAAATATGCATTGGTTTGTAAGTATCTCTATCAGATTAGTAGACTATAGGCGAAACAGAAGTTTGTCAAGATTTTTTTCGCCCCTTTTTTCACCGGCTTTTTCGGCGCGATAAACCGCGGACCTGCAAAACCGGTCCGCGCCAGGCTTGCTCTTACCGATTGCAAGATCAAATTTGTTGAAGGCCCAATGCCGGGCTGAACCGCACCGGCAGGGAGGGTTATGGGTTGTGGTAGGGCCGAACGGCGTGCGGCCCCCGGCGAGCGCCGCCGCTCGCGCCACCATTGACCGGAGCGCTGGCATCAAGGGAAAAGCCCATGGACAGAAGAGCATTGCCCGGGGCTGACCCGCATGGGACCATTATACGCTCAGAGTCAGGATGCGGGCCAGAGGTTGGTTTTTGGTGTCATTTGGAAGTGGCACGGGCGTCCCGCCCGTGAACGGTCACGGCCAAGATGGCCGTGCCACAGCAAATGACACCACTACCAGAGGTTGCCGGGAAAATTAGGGGTGGCCATCGGATAGGGCCCCTCCGTCGAGGGCATTTTTTAAGGGCGCGCGGGGAAGAGCGAGTCCGAGGTCGTAAGGACAGTGGATAGTGGTTAGTGCCGAGTGGCGAGAAGCAGGAGGTAGGTGTCAGGTGCCAGGGGTCAGGAGCCAGGAGTCAGGAGTCAGAAGGTGGGGTGCGGGGGCCTATGACAAATAGTCCCAGACCGGCTAGCCTCCCAGTTGCTCATGGGGGGGATATTCCCCCTCTTCTGCCCTTTATCCACAATCAATATGGGGGGGCTGGACATCGATTCAAGATTCAAAATTCAAGATTCAAAATTCGTGATCGAAACCCCAAAATCATACTCGTCAATCCAGAATCTAAACTTCGCCCCACCGTATCCCATATCCCGTATCCCGTATCCCGTGCCCCGTGCGTCGCATCCCGAGTCCCGCATCCCGTGTCCCGTGCCCCGCATCCCGAGTCCCGCATCCCGTGCCCCGTGTGTCGTATCCCGTATCTCGTGCCCCGTGCCCCGTTCTTAATAGATCTCGAATCGTTCCTGGTGGACGTTGGGATCGCTCTTGATGATCACATCCTTCTTGGTGAGCGATTCGAGTTCGGAGACCAGGCCGCCCTCGCGCGACTTCAGGGCTTTGGCGACTTCCGGGTTGACGCGCAGGGTCATGACGTTGCCGTCGATTTCCTTGGCCATCTTGCGGGCTTCCGCCAGGATTTCGTTGCAGACGGTATTGACGGACTTCACCCAGCCGGAGCCGGTGCAATAGCTGCACGGCACGCAGAGGGTTCGCTCCAGCGACTGCTTGACGCGCTTGCGGGTGACCGCCACCAATCCAAAATCGTGGAAGGAGATGACCTTGGTAGGGGCGCGGTCTGAGCGGAAGGCTTCTTCCAGGGCTTGCACTACCTTGGCGCGATTCTTGCGCTCGTCCATATCGATGAAGTCGATGACGATGATGCCGCCCAGATCGCGCAGCCGCACCTGGCGCACGATTTCGTTGACGGCGTCTACGTTGGTCTTGACGATGGTGTCTTCCAGCCGATTGGTCTTGCCGACGAACTTGCCGGTGTTGACGTCAATCGCCACCAGCGCCTCGGTTTGATTGATCACGATGTAGCCGCCCGACTTCAGCCAGACCTTGGGCTTGAGCGCCTTCTCGATCTCCTGCTGGATGCCAAACTCCTCGTACAGGGGCGTGTCGCGGGTGTAGAGTTTGACCTTTCCGACCAAAGCGGGCTGGCAGCGGTTCACAAAATCCAGCACGCGCTCAAAGTCGATTTCGCTGTCCACGCGCACGCATTTGAAATCGGGCGTCAGCAGGTCGCGCAGCAGGCGCTGCACGAGGTCGAGATCGCGATGCAGCAGCGCCGGCGCCTTTAGGCGGTCGGCCTTGGAGCGAACCTCGTTCCAGAGGGTGGAGAGGAACTTCAGGTCGGCCTTGAACTCTTCTTCCGGACGGCCCTGGCCCGCCGTGCGGACGATAAAACCTCCGGTGAGCGCGCCTCTGTTTTCCAGAATGATGTTGCGCAGGCGCAAACGCTCCTCTTCCGAAGCGATCTTGCGCGAAACGCCGATGTGCTCGATGGTCGGCATGTAGACCAGATAGCGTCCGGGCAAAGCCACGTGCGAAGTGATGCGCGCGCCTTTGGTGCCGAGCGGCTCCTTGGCGATTTGCACCACGATTTCCTGGCCTTCCTTCAGCACCTCGGCAATCTGTACGGGATGATGATTGCCGCCCGGGCGGGATGATTCGCGCGGCTTGTCGAAACGGCGCGGACCGCGATCACCGCCCGGACTACGGCGTCCCCGGCGGCGGCGGGGGTTAAATCGTGGGCGCTGATGGGGCTCGCGCAAAGTGTAAGTGCGATCACCGGGAGCGCCAGGTGTGGCACCCGCCGAACTATCGCCCGACGCGGCTTCCTGTACTACCGGCTCACCTTCGCCCTCCGCACCGGCAGCTTCCTCGGCGGGCAGCTCACCCTCGTCGTCAAGTTCACCCTCGGAGGCTTCGGCGAGCAGCTCTCCCTCTTCCAAACTTCCTTCTTCACCTTCACCTTCTTCCGCAAATTCATCCTCGCTCTCGCCTTTTTCCTCCCCATCGCCGAGCTCAGCATAGTCAGAAGCGGGCTCCACTGCGGCGGATTCGGGTGGGGCTAACACTTCCGCGGACTCCATGGCCTTCTCCGGCGCAGCTTCGCGTGGAGCATCCACCTTCGCGACTTCCTTCGGCTCGGCTTCTCCAGAGGAAGGCCCGGCAATTCCTTCAACGGAATAAGAGGCCGGGATTTCCGGCACGGGTTCCGATGCGGCAGCAGGGCTGGCAGGCGCGGATGCGGTCGGCTCGACCGGCTTGGATTCCTCGGGCAGAGGCGGGACCGGGGCGGTGGCCGCGGGAACGGGGGCCTCGGCAACTTCGGCGGAGGCGCTTTCCGCGGTGGCCGAAGGCATGACCGCTCCCAATGCGCTGGGAGCAAATGACATCGTGGAATCAGCCACGATGACGGTGTCTTCGTCCCGTGGCAGGGAAGGCAGGAGCTCGGCTGCAAGCGCGGGTTCGACTTGGGTGGCCTCAGCAACGGGCGCGGGGGCCACGGCTGGTTCGACGGCGACGGCCTCGGCAAGGATCTCAGTGGCAGCGGAGGTCTCTGCGGACAACACGACGGTTTCAACGGCAGGGCCATTGCCCTCGGCAGAGTCTTCGGCTCCGCCCGACACATTATCGTTGGTGGGAGCATTCTCAGGAGCCCCCTGAGACCCTAAACCCACCTCCGGGAGGGTGTCTTCAGCCAACTCGGTTTCTGCTTCCTCAATCGGCGCCGGAGCGGCGTGGCTGTATTTTGCCAAGGACTCCCCCGGCAGGATTTCAAACGTATGGGATTCTGTGCTCAGCTCTTCGGGACGATGCGCAGGCGGGAATCGGCGGTCCCCAAAGCGACCCTCGCCGAAATCGGGCCGGCCGCGACGGTGACGGCGGCGACCACGCCGCGGATCAAATGGCCGACGGTCGGACTCCCGGGGGGCTGGGGGCGCGGCGACCGGAGTCGGCGGTGCAACCGTCGCAGTCGGCGCTTCCATCGGGGGAGGCACGACCGGCGGGGCGAGCGGCAGTTCAGGCGGGAGTGAAGCTACTTCTGCCACCGCGCGCGGCTGGGGTTCCATGACTGCAGGAGCCGCCGCCACCATCGGCGCCGAAGGGGTTTCTGCCTGCTGCGCAGTGAATTTGGTAGCACGCGCTTCCGCTTCCGCGAAGACCTTATCGTATTCCTCCTGGTCCTCATAGAAGTCGGAAACGTAAAGGAAAGCGTCACGTTCGAGGCCGATATCTACAAACGCCGACTGCATGCCGGGGAGCACGCGGCTGACGCGCCCCTTATAGATCCCACCCACCAGGCCCACGTCGGTATCGCGCTCGAAATACACCTCGACCAGTTGGTCGTCTTCCAACACGGCGACCTTCGTCTCGTGAGGAGACGAGGAAATATACATCTCCTTGGACATGAAAACTCCTTGTTCTGAAACGCTGGGGAATCAACCCGCCACGCGGGGATCAACCAACAGCGCTCCTGACCGGCCGGGCGTCCCGACTCGTTGGGACGAACCGTACTGACCTCGACCGGATGGAAATCTTTAAAGGGCCGACTTCAATTTACATATCGCCTGGCCCTCACGCTCATGGCCAGCCCCAGGCCAAGGAACGTGAAGAGCAAGGAGGAGCCGCCCTGACTCATGAGCGGCAAGGGGACACCGGTAATTGGGAGCACCCCAATCATCATCCCCGTGTTGAGAACTACTTGAAAGAACAATACCGCAGCTAAGCCAACCAACAGGAAGGCCCCCGCGCGGTCTGGCGCCATCTGTGCTCCGTCGAGCAAACGCAGGAGCAGAGCAAAGTAAAGCAAGAGCACGAGCAACGTTCCGACAAACCCCTGTTCTTCGGCGAAGGCGGCAAAAATAGAATCAGCATGGGATACAGGGATGAATCCCAACTGACTCTGCGTGCCATTGCCCAATCCCTTTCCCCAAAAGCCGCCCGAGCCGATGGCAATCTTGGTTTGAGTAACTTGGTAGCTGGAGCTTTGAGTATTCTGCGTAGGGTGTACGAAGGTCATTAATCTCTCGCGCTGGTAGGGTCTCAGAAAATGCCAGCCCACGGGTAACGCGAGGATTCCAACCAGGCACAAAACGGCAATGTGCTGCCATCGGATTCCGGCAAAGAGAACGCCGGCCGCGACAATTGGGATAAATGTCAATGCTGTGCCCAAGTCGGGCTCCAAGGCCACAAGGACCGCCGGTATTCCGGCGAAGATCCCAAGCTTTACCAAGTCCCCCCAAGTGACCGCCTTGGTCCGCCGATCGGCGAAATAGGCTGCCACAACCAGTATTATAATCAACTTGACGATTTCTGACACTTGGAAACTCATGGGCCCGAGCTGAAGCCACCGGCGGGTGCCGGCAATGGAATGGCCTGCCACCAGAAGTCCCCCCAAGATCAGCACGGAACTACCGTAGAGCCATGGTGTTTGCTCCAAGACCATGTGGTAATCAAAGCGGCTTGCCACCAGGGCCAAAACGCAACTAAGAAGAATCCAGTAGATCTGCCTTTTGTACTGGCCTGCCAGGGAGGAGTGAAGGGTGGTGCTATAGATTTCCACAACCCCGATGGCAGCAATGGCCAGCGCCAACGCCAGCAGGAACCAGTCAATGTCGCTCATTCGGAAGCGTCTGCTCACTCGATAATCCTTTACAACCCATTAATTCCCATTAATTCCCATTCGAGGCTGATGGTAACGGCTTCGGCGGGATGGCCGGCCGTAATTGGCTGAGCACCCTCACTTGAGTTTCCATTTGATTATTCGGGGGTTTGGGGCCAAGCTTCTTGTCGAAATAGGCCTTAATAACATCCCGGACGATCGGTACTGCCACGGTGGAGTGGCCGCCTTGCATCACTAGGGCTGCGACCACAATTTCCGGCTTATCAGCCGGGGCATAACCCACAAACCAAGCATTGAAATTGAATTCTTTATTCTTCGAGGCCTTCTGCAACTCCATGCTCACCACCTGCGCGGTGCCGGTCTTTCCGGCGATATCGATTCCCTGGCAGCGCGCGGAGCCACCCGTCCCACCGCCCTCATTCACTACCGCCCACATGCCTGATTTCACTGCGGCAATGGTATCTTCGCTCAGGGGGAAGTCATGAGGCGAAGCGTCGGGAGGATCGACGCCCAACGCCCGCAACTGATCCTGAAATGCCACGTGCGGCCGATGGAAGACACCCCCCATGGCGACGCTGCCAATGGTATGGGCCAATTGAAGCGGCGTGACCGCGACGGCCCCTTGGCCAATCGCCACCGAAATCGTTTCCCCCGCATACCACTTGCGCTTGAAAACGCGCTGCACCCACTCGGGAGAGGGGATCAACCCCGACGCCTCGCCGGGCAGGTCGATGCCCGTCCGCGCTCCCAGGCCCAAGCCCTTGGCGAAGAAGTCGATCTTCTCAATTCCCAGCATCTTTCCCATGGTGTAGAAGAACACGTCGCAAGATTCGCGGATGGCCTTGTGAATGTCCACGGTGCCGTGGGATTTATGCTTCTCGAACCCCCAGTCGTGATAGAGATGTCCATAAATCGTGACGGCGCCCGCACAGTGCACGATGTAATCGGGGGTGACGGTGCCGGTCTCGAGAGCGGCGGCCGCCATCACGATCTTGAACGTCGAACCCGGCGCCAGTTGCGCCTGAATGGACTTGTTCATGAGCGGCTTCATGGGGTCGCTCATGAGTTCGTTCCATTCTTTGGGGTCGATGCGTTTGGCAAAGTCGTTCGGGTCAAACGACGGATGGCTGACCATCACCAAGACTTCGCCGGTGCGTGGGTCCAGAGCCACCACCGCGCCCGCCCGGTCGCCCAAGGAAGCTTCCGCCGCCATTTGCAGGTCCAGGTCGACGGTCAGGCGCAGATCGTTTCCGGCCAGCGCGTTGATAGTCGACAGCACCCCCACTTCCTGCCCCCGGCTATTCACCACCACGCGCCGCATGCCATCACGGCCGGAGAGGATCCGGTTGTACTCCGCCTCGACGCCGAACTTTCCCATGACATCGCCGGGGCGGTAGGATGAACCGAGCTTGGCGATCATATCCTCCGGAATTTCCCCCACATAACCCAGCAGCGCCGCCCCCACCTGGTGCTTGGGGTAGAGCCTCTGCTGCACCTGGATCAGGTCGAGCTCGGGATATTCCACGCGATGGGATTCGACGAAGGAAATATCCTCGAGGGTGGCGGCCTGCTTGAGCAGCACGGGTTGAAAGCGCGGCAGGCTGGCGGTGCGTTGAAGCGTACCCCGGAGTTCCTCGGGATCCAGTTGCAGCCCTCGGGCAATTCCCGCGATGCGCTCCGGCGACAGGTCCGCCACCGTCTCGCGCATCAGCAGCACGCTGAAGGCCGGGAAGTTGTCCGCCAGCACGCGGCCGTCGCGGTCTAAAATGCGCCCGCGCGGCGCGATGACCGGAAGATTGCGGATGCGGTTGCGTTCCGCCAGATCCAGATACAGCCGGTGTTGTCCAATTTGCAGCCGCCAATATCCCACTAGCAGGACCAGGAAACTCGCGGCAATCACATACTGAAGGAAAGCAACCTTCCAGGCGGGAGGGCGTTCATCACTGGGAAATCGGACTTCCATTCCTACTCATCTTGCCGGGGCGGAGTTTTCGGTAGTGCGTGACCTCAGCTCAATCACTCAGTTAACATGCGTGAAGCCGCGGTTCGCCTGCTCGGAACCAGGGTTCTCATCACTCCCTGACCGTAGCACACCGCGCCTTCGAAGACAAGAAAAGAGCGGGCAAAAGAGGGCGGGCATAAAGGTCAAAAAAGGAAACGCTGCCCCTCACGCCAAGACCTAGCCCACATCGGGTCATCGGGTAAATGAACCGCTGGCTCGTCACTCGCGACTTGCCGCTCGTCACTGTTCTGTCGACCTGTGATACCCTATCCCACCGGGCCGATTAACCTTGCTTTTGTTCAGGCTTCAGGGAGATTTTATGCGAATAAAACTACGGCAGGGGGCCATACAGGCGCGTAACCACCTGTGTTTTCTATGATATAAGGGGAATGCAGGCTAACATATTTGTTTTCAAAGGGTTGTCAGGTTTCTGTGTGTCCGGTTTTTCAGTGTATATTTATTTTCAATAAGTTATTGGCTTCGCTCGGACGGCCGATTGCTCCTTGCCCCGCGCGGTTCGCGGGCCGGTTGACTTCAAAGCGTTGCGGCGGCTGGCGGCTGAACGGGTCGGAGACATGGGGCGAGGCTTAAGCACGGACATGGCGACACCCAGCATAAACTACAACTCTAGTTTATACGCATAGCCCGAACTTGTCAAGAGACATCGTGTCCGTTCCGTACTTTTTTTGATTTGGGTGGCGACGTGGGGGTGAGGGTGCCCTTTGGTGCACGTACGCGTTACACTTGCTCTAGGAGGAAAACATGGAACGGCAAGAAATGATCGCCATTGACACTACCACCATGCCGTGGGAGGAACGGTACCAGGCCGCCCTCGGCAAAAGCAACTTCCGCAAGCTCTTGCTCCAGGACCCGGACACGGGCATGGAGGTCAGGCTGGTTCGCTACCCTGCCGGCTTCATGACCACGTGGCACACCCACTCCTGCGCCCACGGCATGTATGTGTTGGAAGGCACGCTGGTCACTCACGCGGGCCGCTACGGCCCTGGCTCATTCGTCTGGTTTCCGGAAGGCATGATCATGGAGCACGGCGCGACCGCGGATACGGAGGTGGTGGCGGTATTCATCACCAACAAGAAATTTGATATCCGCTTCGTTGAAAAGCCAGTCAGCAACCAGCGGCAGCGCTAAGAGAATCGATCGAGAACCAAATACGACGGGGTTTTGACTGAGCACTGATGACTGATTACCAAGGACCTGCCGCCGGTCCAATCGCACCTTTGCCGACGAGTCGTTGTAAATGCGCAGGGGTTTTGATAAGGTGAAAGACGAGGTGACGTACGGATGGTAAAAACGGTCACACTGAATGCGGACATTCCCGTCAGCCGGGAATTGCACATCACGTTGCCTGCTGACGTGCCCACCGGGTCTGCCGCGATCGTGATAATGGTTTCACCCACTGGATTTTCGACCTCCCCCACTTTTGACGACCTGCTGAAATCGGAGTTCTTAGGGATGTGGGGCGATCGCGCCGACATCGAGGACAGCGTGGAGTTCTCCAGGAAGCTCCGGTCGGAAGGGTGGAACAAGCCCCCCTCATGAACCTTCTCGATACGGACGTTCTCGTCGATTGTCTGCGCGGAACAATTCCTGCCCAAGAGTGGCTCAAACAACTCGCCACGGAGTCGTTCGCAGTCCCGGCGGTTGCCGCTATGGAATTGGTGATGGGTTGCCGTGACCGCGCCGATCTGGAACGGATCCAACGGTTCCTGGCAACCTTCGAAGTGGCTTGGCCGGAGCCCTCCGAGTTCGCCGCAGCATACCATTTGCTGCTGACTCACCGGTTGACTTCGGGGCTCAATATTCCCGACTGTCTGATCGCCGCAACAGCCCTCGCCCGGAGCGCCCGCCTGTACACCTTCAATTTCAAGCATTTTCAGGTTGTGCCGGGATTGGATGTCGCCCACCCCTATTCACGCCCCTGAAAATGCCAGGAAGCGTAGCGCGGCCCTATTTTGCCGGTCCGCCGCTCTTCGCTTTCGATGGGGGACGAGCCGCCGCGCTCCATCCGGGGCGGCTTTTCTTGGTGGCACAGGCTCACAGCCTGTGTTGGTCAAAGCCAGGAGTGGCTGTGCCACGGCCCGTATAATTCTTCCTCAACTAAAAATGCCTTGACCCCCGAATTCGAGTATAATGGATTTATGCGTAGCTTCCTCGCCAGCGCGGTGGTTACGGCGAGTCTGCTCGCACCCTTGTGTCTATTTGCGCAGCATCGCGGCGCGGCCCGTTCCTCATTTTCCTCTTCCGCGGGAAATTATCGAAGCTATTCTGTCGCGTCACGGCCACGACTGGCGCCTCGCCCAGCGCCCCGGCCGGCCAGGTCGGCGACCTCCAGTTCCTCCTTCCGAAAGTTTACGTTTCCGCCGGTGACGGGCACGTCTCTTATCAATTTCGGCCAGTCGTCATGTCTTCTGAACCCTTCCTATGCGGGTTCCTTTTACTGCCGGCAATTCTATTCCGGACGTCCCGGTTTCGGCGTTCAGCCGGTCTATCCTTCTTGGCTCCCCTCGGCGGGGTATGAGACCGACCAGCCTGCCCCGCCCGCTGTCGAGCCGGAACAAGACAGTCCCCTCGCCGCGCAGGTCGGCAACCTGGCAACGGAAGTCGAAATGATGCGCCAGGACCAGGCCCGGCGAGACTCCCGTGGCGCTCCCTCTACCGAGATTCCCGCGGCGGCGGCAGAAAAGCCCCCTGCCACCCTCCTCGTTTACCGCGACGGCCACCAAGTGGAAGTACAGAACTACGCTATCCTCGGCAAAACGCTCTGGATTTTTTCCGCCCAGACGACGCGGCGAGTGCCCCTCGCCGATCTCGACCTCACCGCCACCCAGCGCGTGAACGGAGATCGCGGCGTCGATTTCTCCACACCTGAACCGCAGTAAGTCTGACAACTGCTATGATAATCAGGGATGCTAGTGTGGTGTCCCGCGTAATATTTGACAGTGGGATAATGCACCGACCCCCTCACCCCCACGACAAGCGTGGGGCCCCCTTCCCGCCCCGGTTGGAAAGAACGCGGCGGCGGTCCCTCTCCCCCAAGGAGGCCGTTTCAAAACTCAAAGCGGGAAGTGGCGAGCAGAATGCTAAGCGCAAGGGCATGAGCGGAGAGATTCACGCAAATTATGATCAGGTATTTTTATTGCCGCCGGCGTT
>Ga0326727_10001750_pt1 | contig 78187 bp, 71 predicted proteins | sample MB2enrmetagenome_FD_207643 | JGI IMG/M metagenome (GOLD analysis project Ga0326727, IMG submission 207643) | Lab enriched peat soil microbial communities from McLean, Ithaca, NY, United States - MB29MY | ecosystem: Environmental > Terrestrial > Soil > Wetlands > Peat | place: USA: New York... | reverse complement strand
CATGGCCTTCATGAGCCTACTCAAGGCTTTTTCTGGCCTGAGGCCGCTCTTGCGCAGGAAGGCCATGCTCCGTTTGCCAGAAAGCATTCCCGCCTGGGCTAGTGTCCGTGCGACACCTTCAGGGATCCTGCCGAAGGCGCTCTCGCTCTCGGTCCCGACGATGACGTAATCGTAGCCGGTGAGGCTGGGCATTTCGTCAGGTTTCGCCTGTGAGACGTCGACAAAATGCCCCTCCGCCTCGATAGCTCGGGCCATAGCCTTGGCGACGGCGGCTAAGGCATCGGGGGCCTTCGCCGGGACGTAAATGAGGGCAACGCGCATTGATCCTCCGATATTATAAGGTTTTGTATGCCCTCTCCGCGTCCTGACTCTTGACGATAAGGACGGAGCAGGGGGCGAAATTCGCGATCTCGCGACTTGCCTCGACGAGTATATCCCGAAAATCGCCCTTGTTCTCCCACCCCCCGATGAGGATGCAGTCGGCTTCCGTTTCTTCCGCTATCCGCAGGACTTCACCGACGATAGACCCTTTCCCCAAGCGCGTCACGATCTCGACGCCCTTCGCTTTGCCGAGCTCCCGTGCCAAGGCGAGGCGGCGGCGCCCCGTCTCCTCGAGGCTTCGCTCGTACTCCTCGCTCTCCTCGTCGACGAAGATCCTGCTCGCCGCAAGCTGCCGGATCGCTGCCGTGTCCACCACGTAAACCGCCACGACCTCGGTCCCGAAGGCCTTGGCGAGGGCCACCGCGTATTTGACAGGGGCGGTCGAGGAATACAGCCCCTCGGCGAGTACGACTACCTTGGACATAAGTCCCTTCATCGGCTCGCCTCCTTCTCCTTTCTCGCCTTCAGCAACTTCGAGGAGAATACCGCCTCACGCTCGCGCTCTTCGAGCGAGGACTCGATGAAGGCCTTGACGGCCTTGGACTCGGGAATGACCATTTTCTCGAGTGCGTTGACGCGCCGCTGCGTTTTGCGCACTTCCTTCGCGAGACGCCAGACGATGGCCCTGAGGCTCGCCATAGCGGCAATAGTCTCGAGGAGTGCGGAAAATTCGGCCGCAGTCTCGTCCGCATCTGCAAAGGAGTTAATGAAAGAGGACTGAAGTCTACGCTCCGGCGCGACCGCCTCGAGAGAAGGCATCGACAGGCCCGAGACTTGAACCCTGTGTTCGCGCGCCGCGAAGTCCGCCTTCACGCCGGAGGCGAGCTCGCGGGCGTTCTCCCTGCCCGCCTCGAGGAGCATTCGCCTGAGCACGGGATAGGCGGTGCCGGCTCGCTTATGCATCTCGCGTTCAAGGACGCGTATCTCGTCGATACGCTTCATGAGCTCAAGCATGAGTATCTCGCGCTTGCGCTCGAGCAGGTCGTAGCCCTCCTCGGCGAGGGCGAGGGTCTCCTTCTCGCGAAGGAGGTTCGACTTAGTCGGGGCGACGTTCCTGCTCGGCACTGCCGACCTCCTTGGGCAGATATTTTTCGATCATCTGCCGCGATACGCGCAGGAGCTCCTCTTGGGGCAGGAGCGACAGGAGCTTCCAGCCTATGTCCAAGGTTTGTCCGATGCTGCGATCCTCGTCCTCGGCCTGCGAGACGAACTCCGATTCGAATCTTTCGCCAAAGCGGAGGTAGCGCTTGTCGAGGGGGGCGAGCTCCTCCTCGCCGATGATGGCGGCCAGTCCCCGCACGCTCTTCGTGCGCGCGTAGGCCGCGAAGAGCTGGCTCGAGAGCTCCTTGTGGTCGTCCCGGGTCATGCCCGGTCCTATGCCGTCCTTCATGAGTCGCGAGAGCGAGGGCAGCACCGAGATGGCCGGGTAGGCTCCGCGCTGGAAGAGCTCCCGCTCGAGGACGATCTGCCCCTCCGTGATATAGCCCGTCAGGTCGGGGATCGGGTTCGAGATGTCGTCGTTCGGCATCGAGAGGATGGGGATCTGCGTGATCGAGCCCGAGGAGCCCTCGATCTTGCCAGCCCGTTCGTAAAGCGAGGCGAGGTCCGAATAGAGGTAGCCCGGATAGCCCTTGCGCGAAGGCACCTCTCCCCGTGAGGCCGATACTTCACGCAGCGCCTCGCAGTAGTTCGTCATGTCGGTGAGTACGACGAGGACATGCATATTCATCGTGTAGGCGAGGTACTCGGCCGCGGTGAGCGCGCAGCGCGGCGTGATCAGGCGCTCGATCGAGGGGCTGTCCGCGAGGGAGAGAAACATGACGACACGCGAGAGCACGCCGGATTTCTCGAAGGAGTCGATGAAGAAGCGGGCGACGTCGTACTTGATGCCCATACCTGCGAAGACTATGGCGAAGGGTTCGTCAGTAGCGGAGCTCTCGGCGCTTGCGCCGACCGAAAGAATGCGCGCCTGGCGGACGATTTGGGCGGCGAGCCTGTTATGCGGCAGGCCGTTGCCCGAGAAGATCGGCAGCTTCTGCCCGCGTATCAGGGTATTCATGCCGTCGATGGCGGAGACGCCCGTCTGGATGAAGTCGCGGGGATAGACGCGCGCGGCCGGATTGATCGGGTCGCCGTTCACGTCCCGCCTGTCCGAGGAGAGGATCTCGGGATAGCCGTCGGAGGGGCGTCCGAGACCGTCGAATACTCGTCCCAAGAGATCGCTCCCGACGCGCAGCTCGAGGGGCCTGCCCATGAGCTCGACGCGCGTGTCGTCGATCGACAGGCCCTGGTTCGAAGCGAAGAGCTGAACCGCTATCGCCTCCGTCGACGAATCGACCACCTTGCCCATGCGCTGCTTACCGTCGCGACCGTAGACCGCGACGAGCTCGCCGTAGCCCGCGGTCTCCTTGCGGCTCGCTATGACTATCGGGCCCTCGGCGTGGGTGAGCCCCCTATGCTCGAGTCCCCTCATCTGGCTTCCTCCTGCAGATAGCGCGCTCCGAGCTCGGCGAAGGCTGCGTCGAGCTCGCGGATCGCCGCCCGTATCTCCTCTAGCTTGTCGTTAGGCACCTCGCTCTTGAGGCGCGCTATGCGCTCTCGGGCGGGCATCGCGATGATGTCGGCCAGGGGAACGCCTTTCTTGATCGCCGCTTCCGCGGCTGTATGGAAGCCCAGAATCGCCTCGAGGATGATAAGTTCCTTCTCGGGGACGCAGTATTTGTCCACCTCGTCGAAGGAGCTCTGCTGCAGGAAGCCGTTCTTCATCATCTCGGCGGTGACGAGGATGAGGCGCTGATCGTCGGGCAGCGCGTCGGGCCCTATGAGCCTGACTATCTGCTCGAGCCGTTGCTCGCGCTTCATAAGGTCGAGCGCCAGTGCGCGCTCGTCCTTCCACTTCGGGTCCTGGCTGTCCCACCACTCGCGCAGTTCCTCGGCGTACTCTGAGTAGGAATCGATCCAGGAAATCGCCGGATAGTGCCTCGCGTTGGCGAGGTCCCGGTCGAGGGCCCAGAAGCAGCGGATGAAGCGCTTCGTGTGCTGGGTCACCGGCTCGGAAAAGTCGCCGCCCGGAGGCGAGACCGCCCCGATGATCGAGATCGAGCCCGGCTCCCCGGCCAGGGTCTCGAAGCGGCCGCCGCGCTCGTAGAACTCCGCGAGGCGCGTCGGCAGGTACGCGGGGAAACCCTCTTCCGCCGGCATCTCCTCGAGCCTACCCGAGAGCTCGCGTAGCGCCTCGGCCCAGCGCGAGGTCGAGTCGGCCATGACCGCTACGTCGTAGCCCATGTCACGGTAATACTCGGCGAGAGTTATGCCCGTGTAGATCGAGACCTCGCGCGCCGCGACGGGCATGTTCGAGGTATTGGCTATGAGGATCGTGCGCTCCATGATCGAGCGCCCGGATCGCGGGTCGACGAGCTTCGGGAACTCCGTGAGCACGTCGGTCATCTCGTTGCCCCTCTCGCCGCAGCCTATGTAGACGATAATGTCCGCGTCGCAGAACTTGGCGATCGCGTGCTGCGTCATGGTCTTGCCGGTGCCGAAGCCGCCCGGAATGGCGGCGCAGCCGCCTTTCGACAGGGGGAAGAGGATGTCGATGACCCTAAGGCCGGTCATGAGGGGCTCGCTCGGCGGCAGGCGCTTATTCGAGGGACGAGGAGTCCGCACCGGCCACTCGTGGGCCAGCTTGAGCTTCTCCTCGCCCTCGGTTTCGGCGATAGTGTCGCATATCGTGTACTCGCCCTCGGGGGCGACCTTGGACGCCCTGCTCACACGAGTCCCTGGCGGCGCAAAGACGCGGTGGAGGACGAGCTCGGTCTCCTTTACCGTTCCGAGGAGGACTCCCGGGCCGATGGCGTCTCCGGCCTTGACGGCGGGAACGAATGGCCATTTGCGCTCGAGCGAGAGGCTATCGCCGCGCATGCCGGCCTTTATGAAGGAGCCCGAGTTCTCCTTGAGGCGCTCGAGGGGGCGCTGTATGCCGTCGTAAATGGTCCCGATGAGGCCTGGGCCGAGGGTTACCGAGAGGGGCCTTCCCATCGCGGTCACACTCTCGCCGGGCGCCATGCCGGTGTTTTCCTCGTAGACCTGGATGGTCGCGCCGTGGCTATCCGTGCGGATGATCTCGCCGGCGAGACGGGCGTCGCCGACCTCGACTACGTCGTACAGCCCCGCCTGTCCCAGCCCCTCGGCCAGGACGACAGGCCCCGAAACGCGCGTTATGCGACCTTGTATGGCGCCGCTCATAGTTCGAGCGCTCCCGGGCAAAGGGCGCGGGCGAGCTCGCCGCGGGTCGCGTCGAGGAGATCGGACTCGACCAAGTCCATGGTGGCCTTAAGGACAACACTTCCGTCAACCGCAGCGGCCACGAGTCCCGGAGCGGGGAGCCCAGAGTCCTCAACGAACCGCATCGAGGAAGCCGCCGCGAGGACGCGCGAAGCTATCGAGCGCGCAAGGGCCTCGGGGAGGCCCTTGCGGCGGAGCTCGATATCCTTACCCGCGAAAAAAGAGGCGCCCCTCGCGAGCATGGCCTCCGAAAGCGAAGCGACCTTCTCCTCGGGGAGGCTATCGATATAGCCTCTCGCCGCCTCGCGCAAGGCGCCTTCGACGAAGACCGTCCGCATGCGCGTGCGCTCGAGGGGGAAGCGCGCCATGGTCTCCATGCGATAACGCGCGGCCTTGGCCTCGTTCTCGCGAACGATGTCGGTCACTACTTCGGCGGCCTTAGCCTCGATATCGGCCACATCCCGCGCGGCTTCCTCATCGGCCTCCTCGAGCACGCGCGAGGCTTTCTTCCTCGCGTCGTCCAGGATCTCGCCTTGGATCGCTTCCGAGCTGACTATCTCTTCCATTGCCGCTCCCTTAGATGCCTACACCTACGGCCTCGCGAACCAGGTCGATGAGACCCTTGCGGCCCGGCCTCGACTGCCCCTGCGAGGGGATCTCGACTAAAAGAGGGAATTCCCCTCCGAGCTGCCAGTCCAAGGCCTCCTCCTCGAGCATGTCCGCGACGTCCTCGGTCAGGATGAGGACCTTCGCGCCAATGCCCTTGTAGGGCCTGCCAGAAGGATCGGCGCCCGTCCCGGTCGCGCAGCGGAAAGCGTCGAGCGCCTCCTCGCGTCCGGACACAGCCCTTCCGTCCACGCCCACCATCTTGAAGGCGAGGACGATCTCCTCCTCTGCGACGACGAAAAAGTCCGCCATGCCTAGCTCTACAACATCAAAATGAGCAGGGCCACGAGGAAGCCCCAGAGGCAAATTCCCTCCGCGAGGCCCAGGTAGGGAAGCGCCTTGCCCGAGAGGCTCGCGTCCTCGGCAATGGCTCCCATCGCGGCAGCACCGAGCTTGCCAACGGCGAGCCCTCCGCCTATGCAGGCGAAGCCGACCGCGAAGGCCGCGCTGATGTACTTCCAAGCGGCGGTCGACATGCCCGCCTGGGCGGCGGATTGCGCCGCACTTTGCGCCGCCTGTTGGGCGACGAGCGCCGATGCAAGCACGACTACGAAAAAGAAGGCCGATACGATGCGCTTGAGCTTAATCATGGCTGCTCCTTGCGAAACTGGAACTTAAAGGGGACGAAGCTCTCCCCCGTCTCCGTCAGGAACTTGGATAGGAACTCATAGTACTGAAGCCTGACTACCTGGATCGCGACGATAAGACCCTCGAGGAAGAGGATGATCGCGTTGCCGAAGAGGACGACGAGCAGCTGCCAGATGATGCCCGCCACCGGGGCCTGCCTCACCATGTCGCCCATCGTGAAGACGATGAACGAAAGCACCACGTGAGAGAGGGCGAAGGCCCCGACGCGGAGGAAGCTTAAAGTATTCGAGAGGAAATAGGAGACGGACTCGAGGACGGCGACGAAGCCCTTCACCCCCGCGGCGAAGGCCCCGTCCTCGTTTACGTGACTGCGACCTTCGACCGCATCGGCCAACGCGTCCTCGAATATCAGGCCGAGAAGGGGAATGCCGAGGCCCAGGGCGTCGAACCATGCCGGCCGAGAGCCCAGAACCGCGCGCACGCCGATGCCGATGGCCCACCAGAAGAAGAGCGCGCCCGAGAGCCCCGTCTTCGAGAAGAGAGCCTCGCCGAGCTTCCTATCGCGGATGCGGTCGATTATGTTGATGACGAGGCCCGCAGAGTTCGCGACGACACCGAGGGCCAGGGTGAAGCCGAAAAAGACAAGGATCTTGTTCGATCCGCCCTCGGGCATGAGGGAGAGGAAACGGTCTACGGGATGGCCTAGGACAAGGGCGCTCACGCTGTGTGTGAAGGGCACGAGGAGATTCTCGAAGGTGAAGCAGGAACCAGTGAGGAGCCCCATGATCATCGAGCCTATACCGCAGGCTACCCCGATCGGCGCAAAAACCTTCCATTTCTCTAGGCCCCTCCAGATGCCGAAGTAGATTGCGAGGGAGCCGGCCAATATGAGAAAACCCTGGCCGAGGTCGCCGAACATGATTGTGAAGAAGAGCACGAAGAAAACCGTGACGAAAGGCGTCGGATCGATGCTGCCATATTGCGGGGTGCCGAACGAGAGGACCATCCGCTCGAAGCTCGAGACCAGGCCTCGGCTCTTTAAAAGGACAGGCACCTCTTCCTCGCCCGAACGGACACTCTCGAGCTCGGAAGGAGCGTAGGCGCGGAGGGCGACGCGGCCCGCGGTCCTAGCGGCTATGGCCGCGGCGATGTGGCCGACCTCGTGCGCGGGGACCCAGCCTTCGAGTTTATAGGCCAAAGCAGAGGACTCGAGGGCGAGTTTCGCCTCCTCGACCGAGTCGGCGACCGCGTACGACGAGGCGAGGGAGAGCCAGGGGCCGGAGAGCTCCTTGCGCAGGTCAGCCCTCTCTCCCTCAATGAAGACTCTCTCCTCCTCGAGCTCCGCCAATGTCCGCTCGAGGGCCGCGGGGAGCTCGGGCGGCACGCCTTTGAAATCGGGAGAGAACTGCCTGGGCGAAAAGCCCGCCCGTGTCAGCTCCGTATCGAGGGCGAAGCGCCCCTTGCGAGAGGCCACAGCGACGAGGTCGCCCGCCCGGCCGACCGCCAGGGCGATGGCCCGATCGCCGAGGGCCTTGCGCAGGATCGGCAGGTCCTCGGGATCGACGCGACCAATGCGCACGGTGAGGAAGGACAGCTGATCGAGCTCGCGGTAGGGCAGCTCGAGACCGGCGAAGACTTGAGCCTCCTCGAGGGCCTTCCGCGCCTTGGCCGCCCGCTCGGCGTTGAGCTTGGCGGCCTCGTCTATCGTGATCGCCCTTGCGCGCATAGACTCGAGCTCGGCCTCTTCCTCCGATCCCGGCAGCCTCGCACCTTCGGGGACGCATGCAGGGTAGCGAAGGTCGAGGGAGAGCCGCAGAGCCTCGAGCTTATCGAGCGCCCGGCCGTAATCGGCGGCCGCGCCCCCTCCAGCCGGAGGAGAAACTGTCTTCGGAGAGGCTATTTGGAAGCAGCCAGCGTGTCCGAGGCATTCGAGAACCGCGTTCATGTCCCGCTTGAGGGCGACGATCTCAAGCTTGCGCATGGCTACCGTGCTCACGCCGCGCCTCCCGTAGTGCCGAGCGCGAAGGCACCTATCTCGGCCGCTGGTGCCTCAAGCTTGATGCCTTCGATGATGCCATGGATGGCCCGTGTCTCTAGTTCCTTGATGCGGTAATAGGCGTAGAGGGGGACGTAGGTCTCGCTTTCGAGATGGAGGCGATTATAGAGGCGGCGATACTGGTAGCGGTGCGCGGCCGATTCGAAGCTCCGGACATCGAAGGCCGCGCCAGCATCCGCTCCCGAGCCCTCGGCACTCTTCGCGTCGGAGACCAGGCGCGCCCACTTCCACGAGATCCAATCCGAGCGCGAGTCGAGCCTGCGATTAGCGCCATCGAGAGCGGGGCCCTTGACGTCGACCCCGGGCAAATCGATGAGGAGGCCTTCGATCCCGTCCGGCCGGAAAGCGTAGTAACGCTTGAGGCGCAGTGCCCATACGACATTCTGAAGCTCTGCGTCGAGCCGCAGCAGGTCGCGTAGGCTGCCAGCGTAAATGGGCGGAACCGAGTCGAGGGAGAGCCACAGCTCCAGATAGTACTGCTTGTCGAGCTTATTCTTGATGGCGGGTAAGTCGGCTAGGCTTGCCGCAGCACCTTTTTCTCCGGCTTTATGGGCTGCATCGACGATCCAGTGATAGCGGCCTTTCCCGAACATCTTCTCGAAGTCCGGATAGGCCGAAACGTCTATACCTAGCTCCAGCCCATCGAATTCCGGAGCGGAGGCCGAGCGCTCGACGATCGCGGATAAAAGGCGCTTGACGTAAGAGTATTCACCGTTTCGGATCAGACAGGCGAAGAAGGGCTCTTCGTCGATCGAATTCCCGGCTATAGAGCGGAGTGCGCTGTCGGCTCGTCTCTGTAACTTTTTCTCGGCTTGATCGGCGAGCTGTACTTCGGGAAGGACGGGCGGGGCCTCGCCGAACACGATGCGCCAGGCTTCGCCTACGCGCGGGCTCGTCGCGAGGGAAGCGGCCCGATCCCCCAGGAAGCTTCGAGCGAGCGAGCCACAGACTCGTGCGTAGGCATACGCGAGCTCGAAGCTGCGCGACATTTATAGCTCCCTCTCGATGTCGCGAAGCATTTACAACCTCTTCTCCAAAGCCGCATCACAGGCGGCCGAGAAGGCGTCCCGATCGAGGCGAGATGATTCCAGCTTCCTACGATAGTCTGCGATGGCCTCTTCGTATTCCCTGCGCGCGGCCTCGTCGGACTCTTCCCTGGCCGCGAGGGCCTTTGCCAGGGCCGTTTCGTAAGCTTCGGCATAGTACTTCTGCGCACGAGTCTTCGCCGCGTCCAGGCGCCTGCCCGACTCGGCTCTCGCCTCCGATACCATCGTTTCGGCCTCGTGCTCGACGTCGAAGAGTTTCTCCAAGAGATCCTTCGAAGACATACCACGCTCCCGATTCGGCGTTTTCGCCGGCGTACTCCCGACTATGGGAAAGGGTCAACGGCCCGGGTTGAAATCTATGAGCTTCGTCTCGTAGTTCCTTATTATTGCGCTGGCCCTATCAGGGGAATCGGCGCGCAAGAGGTCGGTGTAGAACTCGGGGTCGTCGAGAAGCACGGCGAGGCGCTTTAGGGCCGCGAGATGAAGGTCTGAATCCTGTGGGGATGATACAAGCATGAAGACAAGGTAGACGGGTTCACCGTCGAGAGAAGCGTAATCGATGCCCAGTTTTGAGATGCCGATCGCCCCGTGGACGCCCGTTATTCCCAGGGCCTTGCCGTGAGGAAGGGCTATGCCCCGCTTGATGCCCGTGGACATTTTCTCTTCACGGTCCTTGACCGCGGTGAGCACGGCGGAACGAGGGAAGGATCTTCCCTCTTCCTTAGCTAATACGTCGACAAGCTCTTCGAAGAGCTCGTCCTTGTCCTCGCTCTCCAAGCCAATCTTGATGCTTGCGGGAATGAAGACATCCTGAAGAAGCATCAACGCCTCCTCGGTTCGATGGGCGAGGCCCCCTTTCGGGGCCGGAAGCCGCGTCTATTTTCCCGTCGGAACGGGAGCCGGCTGAGCCGGAGATTGCACAGAACTATCGGCGCCTTGGAGTGACTGGGAGGAAGAGTTACTCTGCTTCCACCACTCGGACGAGGAGGTAGTCGAGCTACTCTGGGCGGATTGGGCCGCCTTCTCGACGTTGCCCACGGAGGACTTATTAAGGAGTGCAAGGGAAAAAGCGCAGACGAAAAAAAGGGCGCCAAGCACGTAGGTGAAGCGAATGACGACATTGGACGAACGAGAGCCGAAGGCACTTCCGGAGCCCCCGGCAAAGACGCCGCCTAGGGAGTCGGAATCGGAATCCTGAATGACGACCATAAGGATGAGGAGGACGCAAGTTATCACAAAAATCACAAGCAAAATGATACTGAGTATGCCCATAAAGTAGACTCCAACTAGACATCGCTGACGGACTTCGTACTACTTCCGCGAACGGAGAACACGAAATTCCATATCGACTATCCTATCCGCAAAATTCGTCATTGCGCAAGTCCCGAAACGCAGCCGCCTGCGCTAGCAGGGAAAGCGAGAAAAAGACCACCACGAGACAGCACCGCCCGAGCCGGCGCAGGGCGCTGTGAGTACACCCATGGAGATCACGGGAAAAAGAAAAAACTCAGAGTGAAGGTGATAGAGGTTGACATTATACACATATTTTTTCTATTCCCCTCACTCTTTCCCGGTAACGCAGACGATCAGCGGAACTTCGCTATGGGGACGAAAGTCTCGGCCTTGAGGGCCGCACCACCCACGAGGGCGCCGTCGATATTCGGTTTAGCCATGAGAGTCGCGGCGTTGTCCGGCTTCACCGAACCGCCGTACTGGATGCACATAGCCTTAGAGGCGGCCTCCCCGTATAGGCCTGCGAGGACCTTTCGGATGTAAGCGTGAGCAGAGTCGGCGTCTTCGGGGGAGGCCGTCTTCCCTGTGCCGATAGCCCAGACGGGTTCGTAGGCCACGACGATATTCTTGAGGCCAGTGGCGTCTACGCCCTTGAAGCCATCGGTCACCTGAGAGGAGAGGACCTTCTCGAGTTTGCCGCCCTCCCTCTCTGCGAGAGTCTCGCCAACGCAGAGAATGACCTCGAAGCCGTGCTTGAGTGCGAGATGGACCTTCTTGTTGATGAGCGCGTCGTCTTCTTTATAGATCGCCCGGCGCTCGGAATGGCCGAGGATGACCGTTTGGACGCCGATCTCCTTAAGCATGAGAGGGGAAACCTCGCCGGTGAAGGCGCCGGACTCCTCCTGGGCCATATTCTGGGCGCCGAGGCGAATGTTGGTTCCCTTCACGACTGCGGCCACGGCGGGGAGGGCGACATAGGCGGGGGCGATGAGCACCTTCTCCTTGCAGTCCTTGAGATCCTTGACGAGGGCCTGTGCCAGGACGACCGCCTCGGAGGGGGTTTTGTTCATCTTCCAGTTGCCGGCAATATAATACGAACGCATGGCTTCTCCTATGTCGAGCGCTTTAGGACCCTTCTTATGGCGTCCTGCACCCGAGTATTTAGCGTTTCGATAATATCCTAGCGAATCGCCGCGCCGAAAGTAAAGGGGCGGAAACCGCAACCTTTTTCGAGGATCGCTGTCAGATCAATAAGGAGTAAATCGAAGACTATGCGGCAGAATTTCATCAAATACATCGAAAGCAGCATCCGCGCCAATTGGGATTACCCGGCATTCTCGGACTATCAGGGCCCTGCACTTCGCTACGGCGACGTCGCCGAGCGCATCTATCGCCTCCACGCGCTTTTCAAGGAATGCGGCCTTTCCCGCGGAGACAAAGTGGGCCTCCTCGGGCGTAATTCTTCCACCTGGGGCATCGTCTATCTCGCGGCCGTGTGCTACGGGGCGAGCATCGTCCCGATACTTCCAGACTTCCATCCCTCGGACTGCGAGAACATAGTCAGGCATTCCGATTCAGTCCTTCTCTTTACCTCCGAAGCATTCTTTAGCAAGCTCGATGCCTCGAAACTCGGCAATCTTAAGGCGGTCTTCTCCCTCGCCGATTTCAGTCTCCTCCATGAGACGGAAGGATCGGGAGTTCGCGCGGCGATCGGGCGCGCCGAGGCGATCTTCGACGTGGCCTATCGACCTCGCCTATCCTCTAAAGCCTTTTCCTTTGATCCCGCATCGGAAGACGAGATAGCCGCCATCGTCTACACCTCGGGGACCACAGGCTTCTCGAAGGGTGTCATGATGAGCCACTTAAACCTCATCTCCAATCTCGTCTACGCCCAGGCCAACGTCCATCTCAAGAGAGGGGACAGCATCCTCTCCTTCCTTCCTCTCGCCCACTCCTTCGGCAACGCCTTCGAGTTCATCTTCCCCTTCTCGCGAGGCTGCCATATCACCTTCCTCGGCCGCATGCCCACGACGAACCTCCTCATCGAGGCCTTCGCTGCGGTGAAACCTCGGATGGTGCTCTCTGTCCCTCTCGTCATCGAGAAGATCTACTACAAGCAGATCAGGCCAATGCTCGAGGGCCCCAAGCTCAAGGCGCTCGCGAAAGTACCCGTCCTGAGGCGCGCCATCGACAGGACTGTTCGAGGCAAGATCCTCGACTTCTTCGGAGGCAATGTCATGGTGGTCATCATCGGGGGCGCCTCCTTCAACCCTGAGGTCGAGGACTTCCTCACGCGTATCCGTTTCCCCTTCACCGTAGGCTACGGCATGACCGAGTGCGCCCCCCTCATCGGCTACGCAGACTGGCGGACCCGAGGAAAAGCCTCGGCAGGCAGGCTCGTCGACCGCATGGAGCTCAAGATCGAGCTCTCGCCGAACGGCGCGGCTGACGGCGCCCCCGGGCTGGGCGAGATATGGGTGCGCGGCGACAACGTCACCCCGGGCTACTATAAAAACCCCGAGGAGACGGGCAAGGCCCTAGACGCGGATCATTGGCTCCACACCGGGGACTTAGGCTCCCTAGGCCCCGACGGCTCCATCTATATCCGAGGCCGCTCGAAGACCATGATCCTCGGAGCCTCGGGGCAAAACATCTACCCTGAGGAGATTGAGGCCAAGCTCAACAACTTCCCTCTCGTCGCCGAGTCCCTCGTCCTTGAGGAGGAAGGCCGTCTCACCGCCTTAGTGCATCCCGATCTCGCAGAGGTGCAAAAGCAAGGGCTTGCCGCGGAGGCCATCGCGGCCATGATGGAGCAAAACCGAGTCGCCCTCAACAAGCAACTACCCGAATACGGCAGAATAGCGAAGATCAAACTCCAGACCGAGGAGTTCCTCAAGACGCCGACCAACAAAATAAAGCGCTTCCTCTATGCTGCCAAGCAATAAGCGAAGCTTCATTAGAGGAAAGAGAGGGCTGTCCTAAAAGGGTAGCCCTCTCTTCGTATCAGCTAGTCAGGACCACTCTTACTTGCCGACCTTTATCTCCTGCCAGGCGGCGTTGTACTTCTCGAGGTTCTCTCCGAGGTCGAGCTTGAGCTCGCACTTCGCGAGGTCCTCAGCCTTGTACCACGCATCGCCCTTCTTGAGAGCGCGCGCCGGAATGTTCGCGGTGCAGGGGAAACCGAAGGCGTCGCAGAACTCGGCGTAGTTCGCCGGCCTGTGGATGAAGTCGATGAACTTGAGGGCGAGATCCTTGCTCTTCGAGTCCTTGAGTATGACCATCGAATCGATGTAAAGGGGACCGCCTTCCTTCGGGATGAAAAAGTCGACATCCCCGCGCTTGGCCTGATCGTACTCGGCTAAGATCGACTCCGCGTAGCCCTGGGCCACCCAGGTCTCGCCGGAGGCGAAGAGCTTCGCGTAGGCTTCGGCGTCGAACTTGAGGAGATTAGGCTTCCAGCCTTCATTGATGAGCTTCTCGGCGGCCGCGACCTCGTCGTCCTTCGCCGTATTGACCGACTTGCCCTGGAAGGCCAGGGCATCGCCCATGACCTCGCGCATGTCGTCGAGCATCGTCATCTTGTCCTTGAGGTCCTTGCGGGCGAAGATGGACCAATCGCGATCGTATTTCTTGACCTTCGTCTTATTCACCGCCACGCCGGCGGCGCCCATGTAATACGGCACGGAGTATTGGTTGTCGGGGTCGTAGTCCTTCGAACGCTCAAGGACCGCCGGATCGATGTTCTTCCAATTCGAGAGCTTGGACTTATCGATCTTCGCGAGCATGCCCTGCTTGACCATAATGGAGACGTAGTCGGCCGAAGGGAAGACTATGTCGTAGCTCGAGCCGCCCGCCTTGAGCTTGGCGAACATGGACTCGTTCGAGTCGAAAGAGTCGTAGACGACCTTGCAGTTGTACTCCTTCTCGAACTTGGCTATCACCGAATCCGGCGTATAGTAAGTCCAGTTGAAGATGTACAGCTTCTTTGGTCCCGCCTCCTGCTTAGAGCAAGAGACGAAGCCCAAGGACAGGCCGAGCGTGAATGCGAGCGCGGCCACGCGGGTCGCTGTGCGGAGAAGACGTTTCATGTCGTCCTCCCTTATGTTGATGGATTTCAGGCGGCCTAGGGCCTCCCGGTAGATATGACTACGCCGCTAATGCGCGGCATAGGCTTTCAGGAAGTTGCGCGCGGGATAGACGAGGAGGACGGTGCCCGCGACCATGACCACCGACAGCGCGTTGATGACGGGCGACACGCCAAAGCGGATCGCCGAATATATGAACAGCGGCAGCGTCATTGCGCCGGGACCTGAGACGAAGAAGGTGATGACGAAGTCCTCGAGCGAGAGAGTGACTGCGGTTAGAAAGCCCGAGGCAATGCCGGGCATCGTGATGGGAAGGATCACGCGCATGAGCGTCTGCCCCTCGGTAGCGCCGAGGTCGCGCGCAGCCTCGACGACGCTCGGGTCGAACGCTTCGAGTCTGGCAGATACGAGTAGGTAGACGAAGGGCAGGTTGAAGGTCGTATGGGCGATCCACACGGTCACTAGCCCCAGCTTTAGGCCAACGCCAGCAAAGAACACAAGGAGGGACACGCCGACGATGATCTCCGGCATGATCATGGGCAGGAAGCTCATAGACTTGACGTAGGGCTTGAACCAGAACGAGTAGCGGGCGGTGCCCACGGCCGCGAGGGTCCCGAGGACGGTCGCCGCGGTGGCGGACGTAAGGGCAATGATGATGGAGTTAGCGAAAGCATGCCAGAGCTCGCCGGAGCTCATAAAGAGCTTCTCGTACCACTGGAGGGAGAAACCCGTCCAGCTGCCGCCCTTCGAGGAGTTGAAGGAATAGGCGAGAAGGACGAGAAGGGGCAAGAATAGGAAGACGATCACCGCTCCGTAGATGAAATCGGAAAGGGCTACTCCCTTGCGCCGCTTCGCGTGGCTCTTCTTCTCGGCCGCCGCGCCGAAGTCCGCAATACGCGGAGGGAGGGGCCTAATACCCCTGAATGTGGCGCGCAGGGCGCGGTAGAAGGCGCGGACGCGGAGTCTCATGCCTGGCCCCCACTGGGGATGCCCGCAGTGGCGCTCACCGGTCCGATGCCCGATTCCTCGACGACAGGATGGGAGGATCGCCTGCTCACGACCGCGTACAGGATCGCTGCGATGCCTGTGAGCACGGTGACACCCATCGATATGGACGAAGCCAGGGGCCAATTGCGAGTCTTCGTAACTTGGTCGGCGATCACGTTGCCGAGCATATAGGAATCCTTGCCGCCGACGAGGAGAGGCACCGCGTAGGCGCCGAAGATCGGGATGAAGGTGAAGAGCACGGCGGTGACGATGCCCCCGCGTATGTTCGGGATGAGGACCTTGCGCAAAGCCTGCATCCTCGTAGCGCCTAGATCGCGCGCGGCCTCGAGTAGGTTGAAGTCGAACTTGTCGATCGTGGAGAAGAGCGGAAGTATCGCATAAGGCAGGTACATGTACACGAGGACGAGGATGACCGCACCTTGGTTGTAAAGGAACTGCACCGAATCGGTCGTGAGGCCGAGGGCGCGCAGGACGTCGTTGACGAAGCCCTCGTTGCCGAGTATCGCGATCCAGGCGTAGACGCGGATGATGAAGTTCGTCCAGAAGGGCACGATGATGAGGAAGAGCCGCATGGCCTGGTTGCCCGATCGCGCGATGCTGTAGCCGCAGGGCAAGGCTATGAGGATGGTGATCACCGTAGCGATAAACGATACCCAGAGCGTGCGCCAGGCGACGGCGATAAGCGTCGGATTCGCGAGCGAACGATAGGCGTCGAGACTGAACAGGGGAAGGACGCCGCCATAAAGGTCACGCTTACAGAAGGAATAGACGACGATAATGGCTAGCGGCGCCGCGAAAAAAACCGTGAGCCACAGCGCCTCGGGAGCCGCATAGGCCCGGCCGTAGTTGCGTTTCATTTGGCGGGGGCCGCAGAGGAGACAATACGCGCGTCGCTCTCGACGACGACCGAGTCCCGTGCGCTCCAGGAGAGGAAGACCTCGTCCTTCCAGCGGATATCGGGCACGCCCTCGGACCAATTGGCATGCTGTCGGAACACGGTGACCGCGCCACCGCCCGGGAGATGGATGAGGTATTTGGTCTGGAAGCCCGAATAGATAGGTTCCTCCACGAGGCCCCGGAAGACGTTGAGCTCCTCGTGCGGGCCGGGCGAGTCTGTCCCGATGCGGATCTTCTCGGGGCGTACGGCCACGGAGACGCGCGCGCCGATCGGGGCCTCGCCGTTCGCCTCGACGAGGATCTCGCCGAGGCCCGGGGCTTCGACCGTCGCGAAGCCGCCCTCGCGCGAAATTACCATGCCCATGAAGAGGTTCGTCTCGCCGATAAAGCGGGCCACGAAATCGCTCGCGGGGTTCTCGTAGATCTGCTGGGGCGAACCTATCTGGAGGACGTTGCCTTGGTCCATGACTGCGATACGATCGGAGACCGAGAGAGCCTCCTGCTGATCATGGGTGACGTAGATAAAGGTGATGCCGACCTTGTCGTGGATCGCGTCGAGCTCGACGAGCATCCTCTGGCGCAGTTTAGCGTCGAGGGCCGAAAGCGGCTCGTCGAGGAGGAGGACCGAGGGCTCGTTGATGAGAGCGCGCGCGATGGCGACGCGCTGCTTCTGCCCGCCCGAAAGCATCGAAGGCTTCTTATCCGCGTGCGCCTCGAGCTGCACGAGGGAGAGATGCTTCACCACGAGTTCGCGCACGAGGCGATTCGGCAGCCTGCGCAGGCGCAGGGGAAAGGCGACGTTCTCGAACACCGTGAGGTGAGGAAAAAGGGCATAGCTCTGAAAGACGGTGTTGCATCGCCTCTTGTCGGGCGGAAGCCCAGAGACGTCGCGGCCATCTATGCCTACGATTCCCGAGTCGGGCTCCTCGAAACCGGCGATTACTCGCAAAAGCGTAGTCTTACCGCAGCCGGAGGGACCGAGGAGAGAAAAAAACTCTCCCTTCTGAATCTCTAGGGAGACGCCCTTGAGCGCTTTAAAGGCGCCGAAGGACTTGGAAATACCCGAAACGGTAACGTCGGAACCTTTCACCGCTTCAGACTCCTCGGGAATGGGATCTTCTTCGCAAGGTATAAGGAATGAAGGCCGAGGAAGTCAATACTGAAAGGAAAAATACTTACCAATTCAGCCCTACCCCTTTTCCGGCGTATTCGATGATCTTCTTCTCGGGCTCGAAGCTCGCAACGGAAGTGAGGCCCATCGAGCGTACGGCCGTCTCGACGAGTTCGGCCTCGCTCAGTCCTTCACTCTTGCCCATTTTTTGCAAGAAATACCGTCCCGCGGCCACGATCGGCTCGAGTGGCACAAGGCCCACTATCTCGCTTCCCGTAACGAGGAGGCCGAGCTTTTCCGCCTCTTCTTTCACTGTCTCGTAGACGACGTGAAGAGGCGTCGTCTTATAGTCGAGAAGATTTATCGAAACCTGGGCGCAGCGGTAGGAATCGATGTACCAGCCGATGGCGCGCACGGCATGGAGGCGCCCGGGCGTTTTAACACTATTCCCCACAAAATCCTTGGTCGTCCGGCCCGTCTCGCGGATATTCAGGGCCACTTCGCGGGCGAGCTTTTTGTCGCGGGTGTTGAGGTTGACGTTATACGCGATCAGGCACTCGCGAGCACCGACGACCGTGGCGCCCCAGCGGGGAACGAAGCGCGCTTCTCCGTAGTCGGGCGCCCATTCCGGCTGACTGAGCTTGGCCGCGAGACCCTCGTACTCGCCAGAACGTATGTCGGCCAGGCTGCGACGCTCGGGCTTGGAGGCGGAAGCTTCATAGAGATAGACAGGCACGCCCAGTTCAGTAGCCAGGCGCCCGGCCACCTCTTTCGATAGCGCGACGCAGCCTTCCATGTCGATGTCGGAGATCGGCACGAAGGGGCAGACGTCTAAGGCGCCCATCCGAGGATGCGCTCCCCTGTGCTTCTTCATATCGATGAGCTCGTAGGCCGCCCTCGCAGCAGCGAGGGCGGCGTCGGCGACTGTCGCAGGACTGCCGACGAAGGTGTAGACGGTCCGATTCGTGTCCGCGCCTTGGTCCACGTCCAGGAGGCAGGCACCAGGGACCCCCGTGATGGCCGCCGCTATTGCAGCTATCACGGTTTCGTCCCGCCCTTCGGAAAAGTTGGGGACGCACTCTACTATGGACATTACGGCCTATTCCGGTTTTTTACGCTTGGTCGAGCCCGGGTACTTACCCGTATGCGGCGCGTTAGAACTTCCATAGGCCGCGCGAGGGGCTCGCTCATGCTCGCGATCACCTGGGCGATAATCGTTGGGGCGCGGAGAGCGCGCCCGATACGGCGCATTGCGCGAAACGGGGCCAGGGCCCGAGCGTCCGCTCGCGCCCTTGGGCGTGGCAAAGCGCACCGTCGGCACCCCACCCTGCCGCCTCGCCTCGGCGAGTACGCGCTCGGCCGCCTCGAAGGGCACGGTCACGAAAGAGAAGTTCTCGTATATCTCGATCCCGCCTATGAGTCTGTCGGGAAGGCCCGAAAGACGCTTCACGAGCTCGGCGAGGCGTGCGGGCGTTGCCTTGTCGCGCTTGCCCGAGCCGACGAAAAGCCGCGCCGTGGCGGCTGCGTCGACCGAGTAGGATTCGATCTTCTTATAGCGCGCGGGGTCTATTTCTTCGCCGAAGGCCTCGAAGAGGGCGGCTGAGAGGGCTTCTCGGGGCTCGGCCTTCTCAAGAATCTCGTCCGCGAGCTCGAGCCAGAGCTCTCTCTTAGCGGACGTGACCTTGCCTGTCTTTTCCGCCGTCTCGACCTTGGACGGGACCTTCTCGAATGTTTTGGCGGAGTCCCCGGTCCACACTTCGACTTCGGCCTCTACCTCCAAATCCGCCGCGAGGGATTCGGCTCTCGCGATTATCTTGCCGGCCAGGCGATCCTTACGCGCGGCGAGGACCTCGTCGACCTCGGGAACCTTCTTCTTCTTGAAGCCCGCTCCGGCAACGTGTTTGAAGCGGAAGAGTTTGCGGTACTCGTCGGGGGTGACGAGGGTGATGGCTGTCCCCGCGTTGCCCGCGCGGCCCGTGCGGCCGACTCTGTGGACGTAGGCTTCCGGATCGTGGGGAAGCGACCAATTGACGACGTGGGACAGGTTGTCGATGTCGATGCCGCGGGCCGCGACATCGGTGGCGACGAGGACCCGCACGCGCTTTTCGCGGAAGCGAGCGAGTATTCGCTCGCGCCGGTCTTGAGGTATCTCTCCATGGAGGGCCTCGGCGTCGTAGCCCCGCTCCTCGAGGGCCTTGGCGACGCGCTCGGCCTCGACGCGCGTGGTCGTGAACACGATGCCGAAGAAGTCTTCCTCGACGTCGATGATGCGGCAGAGGGCCTCGAGCTTGTCGCCCTCGCGAACCTCGAGCCAGACCTGCTCGGCGAGTTCCGTGGCCACCGCCTCGGAGAAGTCCTCGACCACCTCGTACTCGCCCAGGCGGCGCTTGGCCACGTGGATTATGCCCGCAGGCATGGTCGCGGAGAAGAGGACGACACGGCGCTTTTCGCCGCACTTCTCCATAATCGCCTCGATATCCTCGATGAAACCCATATCGAGCATCTCGTCGGCCTCGTCGAGGACGAGGAACTCGAGCTGCGTAAGGTCGAGGGTGCCGCGGCCTAAATGGTCGAGCACGCGGCCGGGCGTTCCGACGACGATGTCGACGCCCGCGCCGAGCCGGCGCAGCTGCTCGCCCATCGAGGAGCCGCCGTAGACAGCGGCTACGCGGGGGTAGAGGCCGAAGCGCAAGGAAACGAGCTCGGTGGTAACCTGGAGGGCGAGCTCGCGCGTGGGCACGAGGACTATGGCGCGAATGTGACCTACGGGCTGGGAGAGAAGCTCGGCGAAGGGAATGCCGAAGGCGGCCGTCTTGCCGGTGCCCGTGCGCGCTCGGGCGATGAGGTCGGGACCCGGCTTGAGCAGGCGCGGGATCGTGAGGGCCTGGATCGGAGTCGCCTCTTCAAAGCCTTTGCGGGTGATTGCGGAGAGCGTGTCGGGAGCGAGTCCAAGGGACTCAAAAGTAGGATTATCCATGTATACATTTATTGTAATGCAAACGGCACTGAGGTACTAGCGGAGGGCAGACTTGCAAAAAAAACGATCGGGAGACTATCCTCCTCGGTATTATGAGCATGAAGAGCTTCGCGAGCGACAACAATTCGGGTGCATCCCCCGAGATCATCGCGGCAATAGCCGCAGCCAACGAGGGCCACGCCCTGGGCTACGGGGAAGATAAATGGACAGAGCGCGCCGAGACGCTGTTCAAGGCGGAATTCGGAGCTTCGTCCGAAACGTATTTCGTGCTGAACGGCACGGGCGCCAATGTCTTCGCCCTCTCCCTCGCCGCAGGCCCGAGCCAAGCCGTGCTCTGCTCTGACGTCGCGCATATTTCGATAGACGAGTCCGGAGCCCCGGAGGCCGCCCTTGGTTGCAAGATCCGCCCTGTCGCGAGCCGCGACGGGAAAGTCACTCCCGAGGGCCTCGAGGAGGCCCTCGGCTGCCTGGGTTTCATCCATCAGAGCCAGCCCTCCTGCCTCTCCCTCTCCCAGCCCACCGAGGTCGGGACCCTTTACGAGAGCGAAGAGTCCGCGGCCCTCGCGGATATCGCGCACAAGGCCGGGCTCCTTGTGCACATGGACGGCGCGCGCCTCGGCAACGCGGCGGTCGCCCTCGGCAAAAGCTTCCATGAGCTCGCCTCGGGAGTGGACCTCCTCTCCTTCGGCGGCATGAAGAACGGCTTGGCTTTCGGCGAGGCAGTAGTCGTTTTGAGGCCTGAGCTCGCCACGCGCGCTCCCTGCTTGCGCAAAGCCCGCCTCCAGCTCGCCTCGAAAATGCGATTCATCTCCGCTCAGTTCGAGGCATACCTCTCTGGTGGCTTATGGGAGCGCAATGCGGCGGCGGCGAATCAGGCGGCGCGGAGGCTGGAGGAGGCCGTACGGGCGATGGGCGGCATCGTGCTTGCCTTCCCCGTGCGTACCAACGCCCTCTTCGCGAGGATGCCAGCCGAAGCCGCAGCCCTCGCGCGGGAGAAGTCCTTCTTCTACGAATGGGAAGGCGGCCTTCAGCGCTGGATGACAAGCTTCGACACGAGCTCTGAGGACGTCGACGAGTTCGCCAGCACCCTCCGCGACGCCATGATCGAGCGCGGCCGCTAAGAGTCCGCCTCTCTCGATGTACTACCTCTTCCTTAAGCCGCGGACGCGATGAACGCCCCCCGGGGCTGACGGAGTATGCGCCCCTCTTCCGAATGAACGAACCCCGGAGCTCCGAGGTATCGTTCGTCTGCAAGGTATGGACCCGCCTGCAAATCAAGATATGGCACCGCCGTGAAAGCGCAAGAAGTAAATACGTAAGCCTTTTCGCAGAATTTTTTCTTCTCCCCAGAAAGCCCCAATTTCTCCATGCCAGGAACAGCAATATTCGCAATCGCCCTTCTTCATAGACTGCGGCCCGCGGTAGGGAGCTTCGAAGGGCGGCTCCATGAGGGCGGCGTGGAGCATCTCCTCCAATTCAGCCATTCACGGCCTCCTCTGAATATTTTACGTTGCAGATAGCTTGTAGTTTTTAGCATACGCCTGTATAGTAGTGCAATGGATCTAGGAGACAAACTTGAGATTCTTGCCGCCGCGGCTCGCTATGACGCTTCCTGCGCCTCGAGCGGTAGCTCGAGAGCGAGCGGAGCTCCGGGTTCGGCCAAAGGCGGGCTCGGGGCCTCCCGCCCAGCCGGGGTCTGCCACTCTTGGACCGGGGACGGCCGTTGCGTGTCTCTCCTTAAGGTCCTCTATTCCAACTCCTGCCGCAAGGACTGCGCCTATTGCGTCAACCGCTCCTCGGTGGAGGTAGATCGCGCAAGTTTTACGGTCGAGGAGCTCGTGAGCCTCACCATAGGCTTCTATCGCCGAAACTATATCGAAGGCCTCTTCCTCTCATCGGGCATCTTCGCCGACGCGGACATTGTCATGGAAAAGCTCGTCGAGGTAGCGCGAGTCTTGCGTGAGCGCGAAGGCTTCGGCGGCTACATACACCTAAAGGCCATTCCAGGCTCAAGCAATAAGCTCCTGCGCAAGGCCGGGCGCTACGCGGACAGGCTCTCGGCCAACATCGAGCTGCCCACCGCTTCGTCCCTCGCCCGCCTCGCCCCGCAGAAATCAGGACAGGAGATACTCGGGGCGATGCGCTTCATGAGCCAGACCGAGGCCGAGAGCCGCGAGGACTCCGGCCGCCTGCGCAGCACGCCCCGCTTCGCGCCCGCAGGCCAGAGCACTCAGCTCGTCGTAGGCGCCAGCCCCGAGGATGACCGCACCATCATCCGCCTCGCGGGCGCACTGTATGGCCGCCTGGGCATGCGTCGCGTGTATTACTCGGCCTTCGTGCCGGTATCGACCGATCCTCGACTACCCATACTCAGGAGTCCTCCCCTCGTTCGGGAGCACAGGCTCTACCAAGCCGATTGGCTCATGCGCTTCTACGGCTTCAAGCCTGAAGAAATACTCGACTCCGGAGAGGCGAACCTCTCGTCAGAACTCGATCCCAAGACAGCTTGGGCGCTCAGGCATCCCGAGTTCTTTCCCGTCGACGTAGAGCGCGCGGACTATGCGGCCCTTCTACGAGTGCCAGGCGTTGGCGTCACCGGAGCGGGGCGCATCGTATCGACGAGGCACGTGGGCCATATTCGGCCCGAGGACCTGGGCCGCATGGGCATTGTCATGAAACGCGCACGCTATTTTCTCAGCCTGGGCGGAAGGCCGCTTTCGGCCCTCGATCCCGAGGGCTTGCGCTTGCAGCTCGCTGACGGAGGCGCCCCACAGGCATCGACCTGGGATCAGTCCCCGCCGGGCATGGGCACGCTTGCGGCTAAGGCGCAGATGGAGTTCAGTTTCGCATGAGGGCCTCTCAGCCAAACAGCCGCGGCACGTGGAGCTACGATGGATCGCTGGAAGGCCTCGTCCTTCTCGCACATAAGGCTTACGCCGAAGGTTCTGCGCCGGAGACGGTCGCCAACGCCCTCGCGGAAGAGAGCGAGCTCTTCGCCCTGCTCGGCCCCGCGCCCTTCGAGCCCGCTGCCCAGTATTCATCGCCCTCGAATTTAGCCACGGCCGCGGAAAACGCGGGCGCGGCCCTTTGCGCCTTTTCCAGCGAGCTCTTCGGCCTCGTCCTGCGCATCTGGATGAGCGAAGAAGCCTTGGAGCCCGCCCTCCTACGGCTCTGCGCGGAAGCCGGCCTCCACGGGCCTGAAGTCATCGTAAACCACGGCAGCTCCGATGTACGCCTAGTCGCGCGCGCTGCTCTCCGCGTAAACCGCGAGATAGACAGGCTCGAAGGCCTCGCGCGCTTTTCGCCGGGGCCTAACGGCCTTTTCTGCGCTCCACTCGCGCCCGACGCGAATATAGCGGCCGCTCTCCTTCCTCACTTCTCGCGTCGCTTCGGGAGCGAGGATTTCGCCCTCGTCGACGTGAAGCGCAGACTAGCCTTTGCGCGGCAAAACGGCCGCTTCGGCGCGAGCTCGGGGGACGAAGCCCTCGCCTACCTGCCCAACCCCGAAACCGCGCGCGACGAAGAGACGGAACTCTGGCGCCGGTATTTTAAGGCGACCGAGAATCCGGCCAGGCGCAATCCCGACTTGCAGCGACGCCTCATGCCTCTCCGCTACTGGCGCTACCTGCCGGAAATCGCTGGTGCACGCTAAGGGCCTCGTTGTATGGTTGCGTCATGATAGACGAGTACTTGGCCGGAGAGGACTGGGACGAGCCACCCGAGGAGATGGCCCTAGAGGCTACGTACGCAAGCATCCTCGCAGACACGAGGTCTCTTGTAGCCGAACTGCATGCGGGCATCGCTTCGGCGGACGATCCCGCGGCCAAAGCCCGACTTTGCGTACTGGCGCGGTGTCTTTATATCCGCGTCCCGGCCCTCGTTAACGTGGCCCTCAACTACAAGATCTGTGCCGAGCACGGCCTGCCCCTCCATCCCACGGTGTATTATGAATTAGCGGAGGCGAAGCTCTACGACATTGGGCATTCCCTGGCCAAGATCGAGCTTGCGAATCGACTCTATCGCTCTTCGATCGAGCTCGGTCGCTCGGCCTACAGGCTAGATCCTGGCTTCGAGGCGAGAGCGGAGGCTTTCGGCCTCGGTCTACCCGAGGAAATCGGGGCATTCGTCTATACGGGCGGGCTGGATAAGTACAGTTGGCGAGCCTCCGAGCCGGATAAGCTGCGTGCGCTCGCGGACAAAGTCCGCGCTTCCTACTCGCCGGACCTCCTCGTATCAGCCGCCCATGGCGCCATCATGCCTTCTCTCCTCCTCGCGGAGTACCTAGGCCTGCCTCTCTACTTCGTTCGTTTCTCGATGTTCAAGCGAAAGGACGAATCGCCTATCGTCTCTTTGAGCGATGAAGTATGGCTCTCTTCGTGGAAAGAAAAGGCCGCGCTTCTCTTCGACGAGGATGTCGCTAAAGGCACGACCCTCGAGCTTTTCACGCGAAAACTGTCTCCTCTTTTCGCCCACACGAAAAGCGCCTGCTCGATTCGGCATGCCGGCTCTACCTTCTCGCCGGATTTCGTAGCTCGATACTGGTGTGATTAAATATGTATATTCTTAAGCATGGAGCCTAATCTTGACTTTTTTATCGATTAGGCTATAGTAAAGACCCCAATGGAGAGCCGCATGGCAAAGCTAAAAGTGTCGTACGCGCCCTCGGTCAGACGGTTGCCTTCCTATCTGCTCATCATTCGTCAGGCCGAGCGGAACCGCGATTTTTATATTTCCGGCACGGTCATAGCTCAGGAGCTCAACCTTGAGCCTATCCAGGTGCGCAAGGATCTAGCTATAACCGGTATAGTCGGCAAGCCTAAAAAGGGCTATCCCGTCGAGGAGCTCATCAAGGCGATCGAGCGCTACCTCGGGTGGGACCAGATCCACGACGCGGTTCTCGTCGGCGCGGGCAACCTGGGTTCCGCCCTCATGGGCTATCCCGAGTTCCAGCGCCACGGCCTTCGCTTCGTCGCCGCCTTCGACAACGACCCGAAGAAGATGGGGGAAAAGGTGCATGACGTCCCCATCCTGGACATGAAGGACTTGGAAGTGCGCATCGCGACGCTGAAGGCCGAGATCGCTGTCCTCACCGTCCCGTCTCCCTTCGCCCAGTCGACAGCCGAGGCCCTCGTCCGCGCGGGGATAACCTCGATCTGGAACTTCACGAACGCCAAGCTCAAGGTGCCGGACAGTATAGTCGTGCAGCGGGAGGATCTCTCATCCGGCTACGCTATGCTCTCGGTGCAGATGCTCACTCGAAAGAACCACGCCGAGTAAGCGCTTCATGCCCTCCGACAAGGACCTGCGCCAGGCCGAATATTTCCGCAACCGCGTCGCTAAGAACGAGAAGGCGCTACGCCGCTGGGCGCGCAGGGAAGGGATCGAGGCGCTCCGGCTCTACGACCGCGACATCCCCGAAGTGCCGCTTGCGCTCGACCGTTATGGCGACGAACTCCTCCTGGCCCTTTACGAGCGGCCCTATGAGAAAGACGAGGAGCTCGAGGAAGAGTGGCTCTCGCTCATGTCGAAGGCCGCGGCCGAGGCGCTCTGCCTTGACGAGTCGAAGGTCCATCGCAAGAAGCGAAAACGCCAGAGGGGCGAGGAGCAGTACGAGAGGCTCGGCCGAGAGAAGGAGGAGCTGTGCATCCGCGAGGGCGGGCTCAGCTTCATCGTCAATCTCTCGGACTACCTCGACACGGGGCTATTCCTGGACCACCGGATCACACATGAGCTGGTGCGCACGCAGTCCGAGGGCAAGCGGGTACTCAACCTTTTCTCCTATACAGGAAGCTTCTCGGTCTATGCGGCCTCGGGCGGCGCGAGAACGGCGACGAGCGTCGACCTCTCGAACACCTACCTTTCCTGGGCTCGGCGCAACCTCGAGCTAAACGGTTTCTCGGCCGAGCGTCATCCCCTCATACGATCCGACGTCGCCACCTTCCTCGCGGCCGCACGAGAACGCGGCGAGAAGTGGGATCTCATCGTCGCCGACCCTCCGACCTTCTCCAATTCAAAGTCATCCGAGAGGGATTTCGACGTAGCGGAGGACTGGCCGGCGCTCCTTTGCGCCTGCATGCGCGTCCTCGCATCTCAAGGCATACTATACTTTTCCACCAATTCCCGCAGGCTCAAATGGTCTGAGGCTATCGCGCAAGGCATAGTCGGCGACGACCATAGATGGGAGGACCTGAGCGCGGCCACGATCCCCCCCGATTTCCGCGATGCCAAGGCCCACCGATGCTGGCGCGCGACTCCCCAATGTCAACCCAAAGGCACTTGCGGGCGAAAAGAGGAGGGAGTACTTTAATGATGTTATAAATTTAAAGGAGAAAAAAAGTGCGCATTACAACAAAAGGCCGCTACGCTCTCCGCGCAGTCATTTCCCTCGCTCAGATCAGCACAGAAGGCAAACCCGTCTCGATCAAAAGCATCTCCGAGCGCGAAGACATCTCCGCGGAATTCCTCGAACAGATATTCTTCAAGCTCCGCAAGGCGAACATGATCCGTTCGGCCCGCGGTCCGGGCGGCGGATTCTTCTTCGCCCGCCCCCTCGACGAGATAACGCTCATGGACATCATCGAGGCTTCAGGCGAAGGCCTGGGCATCACTCCCTGCGCTTGCGGGAAGAAGGGCCCCTGCGATCGCCAGAAGAGCTGCGCCGCCTTTTATATTTGGCGAGCCATGGACGGCCATATGCGCGATTTCGCCGAGGGCAAGACTGTCGCGGATATGCTCCTCTAAAAGCTATTCCCCGCCGACGTAGGCCTCAAGTTCCGCCCGCCTCGCGGAATCCACGAGGCCTAATTTCTCGCATACCGCGAAAAGTTCCCGCACATGGACGAAGGCGTGCAAGGCTATGCCCGCGGCCTCCATGTCACGTCTGCCCTGCTTGCCACGCTCTATAAGGACGACGAGGTCCGTGATAACGAGGCCCTCGCCCCGGAGTATCTCCGCAGCCTCGAGCTTGCTCGCCCCGGTGGTGATGAGATCGTCGAGCAAAAGAAGCTTCTCGCCCCTGGAAAAGTCTCCCTCGACGCGGTTGCCCGTGCCGTGTTCCTTGACGGGCATGCGCGGCCAGACCATGGGTTTTTTCATGCACATGCTCGCCACGGTCGCGAGGGGCAGGCCGGCGGCCGGGATGCCCGCGATGCGGTCGTAGGAAAGCCCTTCGGCTGCCCTGGCATAGGCTTCGCCTGCGAGGGCCATGGCCTTGGGATCGGATACGAGGCGACGAAGATCGATGTAAAAGGGGCTCTTCTTGCCGCTCTTGAGCGTGAACTCTCCCAGCCTGAAGCAGCCGGTGGATATGAAGGCCGACAGTAGCTTCTCCTTCAGCGGATCGTCCACGACCGTCATGTCCTTGCCGCGCGCAAGGGTGAAGCCTCGGCCCGAGACACCCGATGCGGCCTTGTTGGCCAGGTCGCGGAGTTCGCGGGCAGCCACGCCTGGATCGTCTGCTCCGGCTATTGAGCGCGCGGCAACGAGGAGGACGCCCAGGCCGTCTTTACGGGCGCCCGCGGCGAAGGCCTCGTCGGCCTGCCCGCCTTGGGCCCCTATGCCAGGAGCGAGGAACCAGGCCTTTGGCGCGGCTTTGCGCACTGCGGCTAGACCTCGGATATCGTTCCCTGCCACAACGAGCCCGATAGATTCGGACCAGGAGGCGCAATCCGCCGCGACGCGGACGAATAGAGGCTCTTCCCGGCCGCCTGCCGAAGAGACGAGGAGATCCTGGAACTGACCTGCGCTCCTGTTGCTCGTGCGGCCGAGGAGGAAAATGCCGCGGCCTTCATATTCAAGGAAGGGATCGACCGCATCGCGCCCCATGTAGGGGCTTAAGGTGACCGCATCGCCGCCCAGACGGCCGAAGAGCGCCTTGGCATAAGCTTCGGCGGTAGCGTCTATATCGCAGCGCTTGGCGTCGAGGATGACAGGAATTCCGTCGGGCACAAGGGCGATGGTCTTTTCGAGCGCGTCCAGACCGGAGGGGCCGAAGGCTTCGTAGAAAGCGAGGTTAGGCTTATAGGCGGCCGCATAAGGAGCGGTAGCCTCGATGAGGCGCCGATTGCCGGCTATAATCGTCTCTCCAGCCCGGGGATCCTTTGGGTCGACACGAGGATCGAGCCCTACGCAAATGCAGGTTTTCTTTGAAGCGACAATTCCCTCGAGACGGTCGAAGAAGTTCATAAACACGGAAGGTAGCATGAGACGGGGCCTCCGTCCATCGGTAGTCGGACATAACCGCCAATTCTTTCATGTCTCTGCTTCTTGTTACTTGGCCGGACGCGAAGCTACACTCCTTTCCGTGGAAGAACGCATTGATATTTTGGGCCTCGATTCTGCTGCTCTCGCCGAGGCGGCTTCTCGCCTCCTGAGCTCGGGAGCCGGCGTCGCTCCGAAGGTCTTCGAACGGAGCTTCGAGACTGGAGAGCTCAGTGTCGGGGGGCTCGGGCTCTCGGCCGCCTCGGCACGCGGCTGGCGCGAGCACTTCGATCTGAAGCTCCTCGAGGTCCTCAAAGTCGTAAGCGAGGAAGGCGGCACTGCCAAGGCGGCGCTCGGGCTCGAGGGAGGAGGATCGGTAGAATGCGTCCGCATTCCCATGCCGGGAGGGGACGGCGAGAAGTCCACTCTCTGCGTCTCTTCGCAACTCGGCTGCCGCATGGGCTGCGCCTTCTGCGAGACCGGTCGGGCGGGGCTTTCGCGGAACTTGAGCGCGGCCGAGATAGTCGCACAGGTGCTGACCACCAGGACGAAGCTCGGCTGGAACTGCCATAACATCGTGTTCATGGGCATGGGCGAGTGCCTGGACAACCTCGGCGGAGTGGCGCAGGCCCTGCGCGTACTGGGCGACAACCGAGGGCTCGGTTTCGCCCAGGAGCGGATGACTCTCTGCACCTCGGGCCCGGCGGGAGCCATCGAGGAACTGCGCAAACTCGGTCTCAAGCGCCTCGGCCTTTCCATCAGCCTCAACGCCGGCAGCGACGAGAAGCGCAGCTCCCTCATGCCAGTTAACCGGAGCAACGGGCTCGAGGCATTGGCATCCAGCCTCGCCTCCTATCCGATGCGCCGCAATTTCGCCCTAGGCGTGAACTGGTGCCTCATTCCAGGTGTCAACGACGGTCGCGAGGACGCGGCCGAGGCGGCGGCTTTCTGCGCAAAGGTCGGGCGCTGCATCGTCAACCTCATTCCCTATAACCCGGGCCGCGCGCCGATCGGCAGGGCTCCAAGCGCGGCGGAGGTAGAGAGCTTCGCGTCCCTGCTTACCGAATACGGCTGCGCGGTCAAGAGGCGCGCGACGAAGGGCGGCAGCATCATGGCCGGCTGCGGCCAGCTAGGCGGACCCGGGCCTGCGGACCGCGCAAGTGAGCGGAGGCCTATAGATAGCGTGACGAACTGAGACTAAGATACCAGCATTATGGCGTCAAAAACTTCTTCCGCCCGCGGCTACGCGTTCATAGCGCTGACGACCGTCCTTTTCAGCACGATGGAGATCGCGCTCAAGACGGTCGCCGGCCGCTTCAATCCCCTCCAGCTCAATTTCCTCCGCTTCATGATAGGTGGGCTTTTTCTCCTGCCTTTCGCCCTGCGCTCGCTCAAGAAGCGCGGCACGACACTGGAGGCGCGGGACTTCGGCTTCTTTGCGCTCTCGGGGCTGGCCTGCGTCGTCGCAAGCATGAGCCTCTACCAGCTTGCGATCCAATACTGCAAGGCCTCTATCGTCGCGATCCTCTTCAGCTGCAATCCGGTATTCGTACTGCCACTCGCAGCTATATTCCTTAAAGAGCGAATACGCGGTTTCAACATTGCAACCTTGATCGCTAGTCTCGCGGGCATGCTCTGCATCGTGAATCCCTTCAATGCGGGCGCCGAGGTGAGCCTTATCGGACTAGTCTTGTCGGTGGTATCGGCGATCGTCTTCGCGATCTACGGGGTGATGGGCAGGACGAAGAGCGGCCGCATCGGGGGGCTGGCGACGACCGCCTTCAGCTTCCTCTTCGGAAGCCTAGAGCTGGTTATCATCATTTTCTTGAGCAGATTGCCTGCGATATCGAACTGGCTCGACGCAACTGGCCTAGGTGAGTTCGCGCGTATCCCCTTCTTCAAGGGACTCGACTTCGGAGTGCTTCCGATCTTCGCCTACATAAGCCTCTGCGTGACGGGAGTAGGCTTCGCGGCCTACTTCATGGCCATCGAGGAGACCTCAGCCTCGACCGCGGCCATCGTCTTCTACATCAAGCCAGCGCTCGCGCCGATATTGGCCCTCCTCATCCTGGGCGAGTCGATAGCGCCGAGCACGATAGCGGGGATAGTGCTAATAGTGGTCGGCTCCGCGATCTCCGTCATCGGCCCGCGAAGGACAAGAAACCGGAGCTAGCCCGCATTTCTCACAGCAAAATCGGGCTGAGGTCAAGGAACGAGCGAAGCCGAGGAACGGAGAATGCTCTGTGCATGTGAGTACCGAGGCGAGCGAGAGACGCAGAGATCAACCCGATTTTGCGGGCCTAAGCCTTCTTCTCTATCTTCGCCCAAGTGTCACGGAGGCCTACCGTCCTATTGAACACCAAGGCCCCCTCCTCCGAATCGGGGTCACAGCAGAAGTATCCCAGGCGCTCGAACTGATAGCGATCGCCGCTCTTCGCGGAAGCGAGACTGGGCTCGGCGAAAGCGCCTTCTGCCTTCTCGAACGACTTCGCGTCGACCGTCGTGACCCAGTCGACGCCCGCGGGCACATCCATGGGGCGCTCCGCGGGGAAGAGGTAGCCATAGAGCCTCGCCTCGATAGGCACGGCGTGTTCGGCGGAGACCCAGTGGATCGTGCCCTTGACCTTTCGATTGTCGGGAGCGTCCCCCCCCTTAGTGGAGGGGTCGTAGCTGCAACGGAGTTCCGTAATCTCGCCGGTCTCCGGGTCCTTGGTGAAACCCGTGCAGGTGACTATGTAGCCATAGCGCAGACGAACCATGTTGCCGGGAAAGAGACGAAAGTACTTAGGCGGCGGGTTCTCGGCAAAGTCCTCGCGCTCGATGTAGAGGACTTTCGAGAAAGGAACCTTGCGCGAGCCGCGCGAGGGATCCTCCGGGTTGTTGACCGCCTCGATCTCCTCGACCTTGCCTTCCGGCCAGTTCTCGATGACGAGCTTCAGGGGATGGATGACAGCCATGACGCGGTCGGCGCTCTTGTTGAGCTCTTCGCGGATGCAGTGCTCGAGGAGCTGCACGTCGACGAGGGAGTCCGTCTTCGCGACGCCTATGCGGGACATGAAGTCGCGGATGGAGGCGGCCGTGTAGCCGCGGCGGCGCAGGCCCGAGAGGGTCGGCATACGCGGATCGTCCCAGCCCGAGACGACTTTGTCCTGGACGAGCCGGAGGAGCCAGCGCTTGGATAGGACGAAGTGCGAGATGTTGAGCCGCGCGAACTCGATCTGCCTCGGCGGCGTGCCGGAGGAAACCTCCCCCTCGCGGACGAACCAATCGTAGAGGGGCCTGTGTATCTCGTACTCGAGGGAACACAGGGAGTGCGTGACGCCTTCGATGGCGTCGGAGAGGGGGTGCTGGAAGTCGTACATCGGGTAGATGCACCACTTCGTCCCCGTGCGGTAGTGGGGCTCGCGCCGGATGCGGTACATCGGCGGGTCGCGCATAAGAAGGTTCGGATGGGCCATATCGATCTTGGCGCGCAGGGTCTTGGATCCGTCCGGGAATTCCCCGGCCCGCATGCGTGCGAAAAGGTCGAGGTTCTCCTCGACCGAGCGATTGCGCCAGGGACTGTCCTTGCCGGGCGGCGTGAGCGTGATGTTGTTCTTGTCGGGAACGTTGGTGCCGCGATACTCGCTCATCTCCTCCGCGGAGAGGTCGTCCACGTAGGCGTGGCCCTTCTTGATGATCTTTACGGCAAGATCGTATAACTTCTCATAGTAATCGGAGGCGAAGTACTCGCGGTCCTCCCATTCGTAGCCGAGCCAGGCGATATCCTTCTTGATGGCCGCGACGTAGGAGAGGTCCTCCTTCTCGGGGTTGGTGTCGTCGAAGCGGAGGTTGCATACGCCGCCGAACTGGGCCGCTACGCCGAAGTCGATGGACAGGGCCTTCGCATGCCCTATGTGGAGCCAACCGTTGGGCTCGGGCGGATAACGCGTCATAATGTGCTTAACGCGGCCCGAGGCGAGGTCAGCGGCCACGGCCTCGCGGATAAAATCGCTTGAGGTCTCAGTCGCTTCTAGGGACGCAGTGGAAGGCGCTTGATTCATGGGGGACTCCTTAACCGGGCTTCAGGGGCTCGGCGCCACTACTATGCCGAAACGGAGGACGAGGGGTCAAGCCGAGTTTCTCTATACAAAGCCGCGCTAACTAGCTATCATCCGTAGAAACCAGCGAATACTGCATAAGTATTCTTAAAAGGAGCATGATTATGAAGAGACTCATCTGTGCCGCGCTCTGCCTCGCAGCCTTCTCCGCGGCCGTTTTCGCGGCCGATACCTCGCTTAAAGCGGTGCAAGACAAGGGCAAGCTCGTCCTCGGCCTCGACGATTCCTTCCCGCCCATGGGCTATCGCAACGACGACAACGAGATCGTCGGTTACGACATCGACCTCGCGAAGGAAGCGACCAAGCGGCTCGGAGTCCAGCTTGTCCTTCAGCCCATCGATTGGAACGCGAAGGAGCAGGAGCTCAACACGAAGAAGATCGATTGCATCTGGAACGGCTTCACGATCACCGAGGATCGCGAGAAGGCCATGTCCTTCACTAAGCCTTATCTCAAGAACGCCCAGGTAGTTGTGGTGAAGAAGGACTCGGGCTACACCTCCCTCGCGAGCCTCAAGGGCAAGAAGGTCGGGCTCCAGGCGGGCTCTTCGGCGGCCGATGCCCTCGCCTCCGCCAAGGACTTCCGCGCCTCCCTCAAGGACGTCATCGAATTCAAAGACAACCTGACCGCCCTCATGGATCTCGAGGCCAAAGGCGTCGACGCTGTGGTCATGGACCTCATCGTGGCGAACGACAACATCAAGCGCTCGGGAAAGCCCTATGTCGTGCTCGGCGAGTCCCTCGCTCCGGAGAACTACGGCGTCGGCTTCCGCAAGGGAGACCTTGCCCTCCGCGACGCGGTGCAGGCGACGCTCGAAGCCATGGCCAAAGACGGTACGATCGCGAAGATCTCGACGAAATGGTTTGGCCAGGACATCTCGGTCGTGGGGAAATAGCGGTAAATGCTGAAGATGCTCTGGGCGATGCTGGGAGGCAGCCTCGTCTCGGTCGAGATTTTCTTCCTGACCCTCGTGATCTCGGTTCCCCTCGCATTGCCGATCGCCTTCGGCCGCATGTCGAGGAATAAGTGGATCAAGGTCCCGGTCAACTTCTATATCCTCGTGATGCGGGGCACACCCCTGATCCTCCAGATCATTTTCGTCTACTTCGCTCCCTACTACCTTTTCCACGCCTCGTACGACCGCTTCACCGCGGTCATCGTCGCCTTCGCGGTCAACTACGCGGCCTACTTCGCGGAGATATATCGCGGCGGGATCGAGTCCATAGCCAAAGGGCAGTACGAGGCCGCAAAAGTCCTCGGCTTAACGAAGTCGGATACTTTCTTCCGCATCGTCCTGCCCCAAGTCGCGAAGCGCATCCTCCCGGCGAGCGCGAACGAAGTCATCACCCTCGTCAAGGACACTGCCCTTGCCCAAACCATCGGCGTTGCCGAGCTCTTCCGCGTCGCCCAGAACGCCTCCGCGCGGCAGTTCTCAACCTTGCCGATTTTCGTCGCAGGCGCCTTCTACTTCGTCATGAACTGGGTCGTCTCCTCCTTCTTCTCCAGGCTCGAGAAGAAGCTTGCCTATTACAGCTAACGCGAGGTCATTGCCTATCATGGAAATTCTAAAGGTCGAGAACCTCGCAAAGTCCTATGGCGAGCTTAAGGTCCTCAAGGATATCTCGTTCTCGGTGCATAAGGGCGAGGTTCTCGCAATCCTCGGGCCCTCTGGCTCGGGCAAGTCCACGCTCCTACGGGCCATCACCCATCTCGAGACCGCCCAGGCGGGCACGATCGAAATCTGTGGGCAGAAGGTGCTCGACGCAGGAACCTACGCCGACAAGGCTACACTCAGAGAGGCCCTGCTCAAGCTCGGCCTCGTGTTCCAGGACTTCAACCTCTTCCCGCACTTCAGTGTTCTACGCAACGTCACCGAGGCCCAGGAGCGCGTGCTAAGGCGCGGCAGGATAGAGTCCGCGAATATCGCGCGCGCCCTGCTCGCAAAAATGGGCCTCGAGGATAAAGTCGAGGCCTACCCCTGCGAACTCTCGGGCGGGCAGAAGCAGCGTGTATCGATCGCCCGCGCTCTCGCCCTCAACCCCGAAATACTCTTCTTCGACGAGCCGACGAGCGCCCTCGATCCCGAGCTCACCGGAGAGATACTGAAGGTGCTGCGCTCCCTGGCGGCCGATAAGATGACGATGGTCATCGTGACCCACGAGATGGCTTTCGCCCGGGACGTCGCCGACCGCGCCATCTTCATGGACGGCGGGACTATCGTCGAGGAAGGCCCCGCAAAGGAGCTCATCGACTCGCCGAAGAACGAGCGGACCCAAGCCTTCCTGAGGCGCTTTTCCGAAGGGAATAGCTTAAGCTAGTGGAGCTCGCCTGACTCTGGCACGGCTCTTGCCTGACTCTGGCACGGGTCACGCCAGAGTCAGGCGGGAGGATTGCCAGACTCTGGCAAATGTCGAAGACAAGCAGTTGAATGATGCTTTTCAAGCTCTTTCACGGGAAGATTGAGGCCGAGTTCCTCGGCTGGAGCGTATACCCTTCGTTACGGCATCGGTCGCAAGATGCGGCGCGGCTAATAGGCCTCAAGACTCTTCTTCGCACGCTCGACGCGCGAGAGCGCTTTCTCAACCCCGATGATGCGCACCGATTCGAAGAGCGGCGGGCTCACGCGGGAGCCTGTGACCGCGACACGTAGCGGCATCATGAGGTCGCCGAACTTGGCGCCCAGGCGCTCTGCCTCCGTCCTGTACTTAGCCTCGGTGACAGGAAGGTCGGCGAGGTCGCAGGAGGGTAGAAGCGCCCCCGCTGCCGCGAGGAGCTGGGCCGCCCTCGCCCGGTCGAGCTTCTTCGGGATGAACTCCTCGGCCGCCGGTACAGGCGGTTCCTCGAAGAGGTAGCGCATCATGGCGGGAGCGTCGGAAAGGAACTTGAGCCTCTCCTTCACCAAGGGCATGGCCGCGAGGACGAGCGCGCGCTGTGCCTCCGTCGGCTCAGGCCCGACGAGGGACTCCTTTGCGAGGAAGGGCATGACGAGTTCGGCCAATGCGGCATCGTCCTTCATGCGGATGTACTGTCCGTTGTACCACTCGAGCTTCTGATAATCGAATACCGCCGGCGCCTTGTTAAGCTTCTCGATCTTGAAGAGCCGCTCGAGATCGGCGAGGGGAAAGATATCCCTCCCCTCCTCGAAGGAGCAACCCAGGTGCGACACATAGTTGATAAGGGCCTCCGGAAGATAGCCCTTCTTGCGGAACTCGTCGACCGCCGTGGCCCCGTGGCGCTTGGAGAGCTTGTGCCCGTCGGGCCCGAGGACCATGGGCAGATGGATGAGCTGGGGCGGCTCCCAGCCGAAGGCGTCGTACATGATGATGTGGAAGGGGGCCGAGGGGATCCACTCCTGGGCGCGCATGACGTGCGTTATATGCATGAGATGGTCGTCCACGATGTTGGCGAGGTGATAGGTCGGGAAGCCGTCGGACTTGAGGAGCACGGGATCGGGAGAGACGTCCTCGTTCTTCCACTCGATGTCGCCCAAGACAAGATCGTGGAAGCGGGTCGTGCCCTCGAGGGGGATCATGAGGCGGATAACCGCCTTCTCGCCCGAGGCCACGCGGGAAGCCGCCTCCTTCGGGTCGATGTTCCTGCAATGCCGATCGTAGCCGAGATCGGCGCTGTCCGTGCCTTCCTGCGTGCTGCGCAACGAGGAAAGCCGCTCCTCACTGCAGAAACAGTAATAGGCCATGCCAGCGTCCAGGAGCTTTTTCGCGTGCTCCTGGTAGAGCGGAAAGCGTTCTGACTGAATGTAGGGGCCATAGGGGCCGCCGATATCGGGGCCTTCGTCCCAATAGAAGCCAAGCCATTTGAAGGTATCGTAGAGATTCTGAACGTAGATTTCGGAGAAGCGCGTACGATCGGTGTCCTCGAGACGGAGGACGAAAGTGCCACCCATCGAGCGGGCGAAGAGGTAATTGATAAGAGCGGTCCTCATCGAGCCGATGTGCTGGAGCCCTGTCGGGGAGGGAGCGTAGCGAACTCTAACTTGCATACGCGGGAGTATATCGGCCTGCTGTAGAGGGGGTCAAGTTAAGCACTAGCGGAGCCCATGCGAAAGGATGGTTATAGTCTGGGAAAAGACAAGCGCGAGGGAGCCGAAGGCGACGGCAAGCACATAGCCGACGATTCCTCTAATATGAAGGCTGTAGCGGCCCGAGAGCACATAAACGACGACGAATACGAGGCCTATAGCCGCAGAGGCGATCACGCCCAGGGAAGAAATTCGGGCGATGTCGAGGAGCATGGACTCCGTTTCGTCGAGGAAAAAACTCACTGAGCCTATGGCCCAGTAGAAAATCGACACGGCGCATACGACCAAAAGCAAAATGGCCGCTCTTTTAAGCAGTATCAGGATGAGCGGCTTATCTTGCTCTTTCATGCTGGCGTCCTCGACGAATATCGGATAAAATTCCCCCTTGCGTAGCGCGGAGGAATCATGGAGTACTTCTTCAACTTCGACAAGCTCGGCTATCTCAAGGGTGAAAAGCCCGATGGCTGCATACTTTGCCTCGTCGCTTCCGGATCGGACAAGGTCGAGCGCCTCGTCGTGCATGAGTCGCCATCCTTTATAGTATCGCTCAACCTCTACCCCTATAATCCCGGACATCTCATTATCTTCCCGAGGCGCCACATCGTCGACATCCGCGACCTCGCTAAAGAGGAGCGCGACGAGCTCGACGGCCTTGTCGACGAGAGCCTGTGCGCGCTCGATAGGACCATGAAACCCTCCGCGTATAATATCGGCTACAACATGGGTTTAGCCGCAGGGGCGAGTATCGAACATCTGCATCTGCACATCATTCCCCGCTACCTGCGAGAGATCGGGATAGCCGAACTCATAGCGGGCTCCCGTGTCCTTGTCCAGGATCCGATCGAGACGCAAAAGCTGCTATCCGAGGCCTTCGTCAAAAATTAAGCTCGACGACGACGAGGAGCTCTCCCTTCCCCGAGCGCACGCTGAGGCTGCCGGACTGGGCCACGTTGCTCACCCCGCAGTCGCCTGGCCCCCACGTTAGTCCCGCAAGAGGCCAGGCGAGGCCTTCGCTCGACATGAGGCTCGCTCCTCCCGCCAAGGGAAAAACGGAAATGGTCGTCCCGGCCTCCGCTTCGAGGGTGAGGGACCTGCCCTCCTCCACTAAATAGATGTCTTCTCCGGCAGTGTGCCACTCGGCCGGCCGTTTCGTTCCCCAGTCCCTCCGCTCGAAGACGCAGCGTATCGCAAAAAGATGATCGAGCCTGCCTCCGCCTCCCCCGGCGAGGACAATCCTGTCCGCGCCCCGCGCCGCGAGTGCAGCGAGACCGAGCTCCGTGTCGGTCTCGTCCTTGTCGCGCCTTGCACGGAGAACCTCGGCCGAGGGGAAGCGTCCGATAAGGCCGAGGTCGGAGAGGCTGTCCATATCGCCGACTATGATATCAGGCCTAAGGTCCCAGGCTACGAGCGTATCGAGGCCAGAGTCTGCTGCGCAGATTAGTCCGAAGGAGGGGAATCGGGGAGCGAGACGAGAGCGGGGAGGAGCTTCGCCGCCTGTGACGAGGAGGGCTTGCATGCACCGGGAGTCTGTGCGCCGGCAGGCGGACTGTCAAGCGCCGCGCTTCCTTCACGCGCTTCCTGCGCAGCTCGACTTTCAGCTATACTGGCTCCCTTATGGCACAGATACGCCCGCCCCGCGAGCTCTACGATTTCGCCGACGTATTCGCCCGCTCGGGCAAGCGCGCCTACCTTGTCGGAGGCGCGCTTCGCGACTATCTCCTTGGCCGGGAAGTAAGCGACTACGATGTTGCGACCGATGCCCGTCCCGAGGAGGTCGTCAAACTCTTCCATCGCGTCATCCCGACGGGCATCAAGCACGGCACCGTCACCGTGCTCTGGAAAGGTCTCGAGATCGAAGTCACCACATTCAGGACGGAATCTGACTATGCGGACGGCAGGCATCCCGATAAAATAGAGTTCGCATCGAGCATAGAGGAGGATCTCTCCCGCCGAGACTTCACTATCAACGCCATGGCCTACGAGCTCGAGTCGAAGGCCTTCGTCGATCCCTACGGAGGGCAGACTGACCTCGGGGCGCGAAAACTCCGCGCGGTGGGCGATCCCGCCGAGCGTTTTTTCGAAGACGGCCTCAGACCCATGCGCGCCGTCCGCTTCGCTTCCCAGCTCGATTTCGAGATCGAGGCCGCGACCCTGGCGGCCATAGCCCCTGCAATCGAACGCTTCCGCTTGGTATCCGCGGAGCGGGTCAGGGACGAGCTGCAGAAGATCCTCCTTTCTGGGGGCGGGACCTTCCATGGCCCCTCGCGGGGATTGCGGCTCTTGGAGAGCACCGGCCTCCTCTCCGAGATCCTCCCCGAGCTCGTCATCTGCCGCGGCGTCGAGCAGCGCGGCATGCACGTCTTCGACGTCCTCGACCATCTCTACGCGGCGACCGACGCGGCCCCTCCCGTTCTCGCGCTGCGCCTCGCGGCGCTGCTGCACGATGTGGGCAAGCCCCAGGCCAAGATCGAGCGCCCCGGCGAGGCCCCGACCTTCTACCGCCACGAAGAATACTCAGCGAAGATGGCCGAGGCCATTCTGAAGCGCCTACGCTTTCCAAACGCCCTGAGCGACGAGGTGGTTCACCTCATCCGCTGTCACATGTTCTCCTACGACGATAGCTGGGGTGACGGTGCCGTGCGCCGCTTCATCGCCCGCGTGGGGCCTGAGCACCTGGACGCTCTCTTCGACCTGCGCATAGCCGACGGCACGGGCATCATCGGCCGCCCCATCGATCCCCGCAGCCTTGATCCCCTGCGCGACCGCATAGAGGCGGTCCTCGCAGCGAAAGAGGCCTTCGGTCTCGCCCAGCTCGCCGTGAAGGGAGACGACCTCGCTGCGATAGGCATACCCAGAGGCCGTACGATGGGCGGGGTCCTCAAGGAATTACTCGAGGCCGTCATGGACGACCCCGCCCTGAACGAACGACAGAAGCTTCTCGAGATCGCCGGAAAGATCAAGGGAAAGTACGGACTATAAAACTGTGCCTATAAATAAGGCACCTGATGCAAGAGAGTAAGGGTGAGAAGGATAGAGCTCCGAGGTATCGTTCGTTCTCAAGGTAGTGGATTGTATGCGGGTCCATACCCGTGCGCGAGAAAAGAAAGACACGCAGTAAACTGCGAGGTATGAACCCGCCTGCGAATCAAGCGTACGGAGGGTTTGTTCCGGCATCTGAAGATAGACATCGACCCAATGAGGCTGCTGGAATGGCTCACCATCGCGAATCGAGTCACTGTCCTGCGCGACGGAGAGCTCGTCGGAACCAAGCCGATAGTGGGGGTAACCAAGCAGCAGATCATCAACATGATGGCCGGTCGCGTCATGTACGAGCAGTCCAAGACCAGCAGCAACGTTGTCCCCGATGCACCGGTCGTCCTTTGCGTGGACCATTTGAACGCCGGGGAACGGTGCGGGATGTCAGTTTTGATCTGCGGCAGGGAAAAATCCTCGGCATGGCTGGATTAATGGGGGCCGGCAGGACCGAGGCGGCCCGGGCGATCCGGCCATATACGGCTATCAAGGCATGAGTTTCTATGTTTGGGAAGCCTCGATAGCCTGGGGACTGTACCTATCATTCTCCAGTCATAAATATTTATTGTAAAGTGAATTAGAGGAAGACCTGATTCCGATGAAAAAGTTTTTTACTTCCCCGATGTTGCATGTCACAAGATTCCGCCATCTCAAAGGCTAATCATCCCACTATAATGGGCCAGAAGTCGCACGGGGGGGCGAAAAAAAAGATGTTTTCTGATATAATACGTTAAGCGAGCGAGAGGTTCCGAAAATGCTTGGAGGATCCACCTTGGGGTTAACTATCCATTTCGACAAAGCGGCGCCCGATGCGATCGAGCAATGGCTCAGCACGGAGGCAAGGTACATTATAGGATCTTTCGGGAAGCACTCCGATTTAGAGAGGGTATATGGCACCCGAACGGACGCGGTAATAGCCGAGTGCAAAAAGGTGAACGAAAACGTCGTAAACAGCATTTCGATGATTCTAGATAGCGATTTAAAGAAGCTCAACCTGACTGTAGTGCGCCTTCAAAACGGCGACACCTTCCTTCTTGACGAAAAATATAAACTTGTCGAAAATGCCGAAACGAGGAAGCTCGCTGATAAGCTCCTCGGCGAGGACAGCCCGCGAGTTTTTTCGGTCACCAATAGATAGGGCTTCGCGCGGGAGAGGGTCCTGCACCATGATCAAACAAAAGTCGACTCGCGCGAAACTCGTCAAGACCGCGACCTATATAGCCAACGACGCGACCTGGGTCTTCGCGATCGTAGTGGCGGTCTCCATTGTGTCCAGCTTCTCCTCGATCCATTACTTGAGCGGGCTCGACGACGATCTGGGCGATCTGTACGAGAAGGATATAAAAGGCCAGACCTACGCACAGAACGCTTACGTCACCCTGCTCGGCATCGAGTCGACGGCCAAGGATCTCGCGTTAGCCGAAACGGAGGACGAGCGGACGGCGTCGGCCGACGCGCTGCGGTCCCAGGGCGCTTCGCTTCGCTCCCTCGTGTTCAAGGTCGCGCCGACCTTCGACTCGGGCAAGTACAGGACACTGATCGCAAGATCAAAGGCCGACGCGATCGCCTTCGCCGAGGATCTCCAGCGGGGTCTAGGCCCCGTAAACTCGAAGGTGCCCGAAGGGGCAAAGGCGCGCGAGCTCCTCTCCGGTATCGAATCCAAGGGCGAAGCGCTTAAGAGCGACCTCGTCAAGATCAACGACATCAAGCGGCGATCCAACCTCACTTGGTTCCGCGCGGTCAGGGTGCAATTGCGGGTCTCGCTCTACGCTACGATCGCGATACTCTCGGTATCCCTCGGCGTCCGCATCTTCCTCTGGCGCGGCAAGAAGCGGGCGGACGCTGGTAGTCTGCATTGACTTGAGGAATCCCTTCGTGTGTGTTCGCGTCGGTTCGCGGTTATCACTATAAAAGGACTATTAGGACAGCCCTTTTCTATTTAGAACCGAAGACTTCGCCGATCTCCTCGACAATCGATGAATCGAGCTTTCCCGCTCCAACCATCTCCCGCATGATCCCGAGGGTCTTCTCGTGGCTCAAGGCCTCGCGGTAGGGCCTAAGCTCGGTGAGGGCCTGATAGATATCGAGGCAGCATAGGAGGCGCGAGTTGAAATCGAGGCGCTCCCCAAGGAGCCGGAAGGGATATCCCGAGCCGTCGAGCTTCTCGTGGTGATTGGCCGCCCACTCGGTGATCTCCTCGAAGCCGTGTATCTCCTGGAGGCTGACTCTCGTGTAGTAGGTGTGCCGCTGGACGACGTCGACCTCGAGCGAGTCGAGTTTGCCCGGCTTGTCGAGGATGGCGTTGCTGACCGCGAGTTTGCCCACGTCGTGGAGATCGGCCGCGATGCGCAGCTTGGCGCTCTCATCGGGACCGTAGCCGTAGCGCGAGGCCATGACGAGCGCCTTCTCTGAGAGCTCCTGCGAGTGCAGCCTAGTGAAGCGCGACTTGGAGTCGATGATGCGCGAGAAGACAGAGGTCGTATCGCGAATCGAGCAAAAGCCCATCTCGCGCGAGAAGCGCGGTATACGCTGCCGCAAAGCCTCTCTGATGAACTCGTTTTTGAGGTCGAGCCAGAACGAGGGCGAGTCGGAGACCTCGGCGAAGGAGTCGACGAGCTCGGGGTCCAGGGTGATGCCCTTCTGCTTCTCGAGCCAGGACAGGAGCTCGAGCTTCCCCTCATAATCGATGCCGTCGAGGCGGCAGTGCTGATCGACAAGATCGGCGAGGCGGAGGAGCCGAGCCATGAGGGGGATTCCCTCGCCTTCGGCGTGGAAGAAGCCTGAGCCGTCCCAGTTCTCGTGGTGGTTCAGGATAACGCCTGAAGGAAGCGAGAGGAAGGGAAAGCCTCGGAGGTTCTCCTCGCCTGCGGAGCAATGAAGGGCGGCCGACTCTATCCCTCCGAGCCTGTCGGCCGGCGCCAAAGAAGCCGCGCTCTTGGCCTGAAACGCGACGCCTATGCCGTTGTCGTGGAGTATCGCGAGGCTGACGAGGTCAGAGAGCTCCTCAGCGCGAAGGCCGCGCGCTTCGCCGAGGCGGAACGCGATATAGGCGACGCGCCTCGAATGATAGGTGACTCCTCCCAAAAAATCGAGCTCCATGAAGTCGAGGGCGTGCGATAAGGCTATTGTGAGCTCAGTGAAGCTGAAGTTCATGCGAGGCGCTCTCCCCCGGCGCAGAGTATGCCCAGGGGCTTCAGGTGGAAGAGCTCGACTGCGGGATCAGTGAAGAAGGGCTCTTCCCAGGGGTTCTTGCGGACGAACTGAGCCTGGATCGCGGGAAAGAGAGGGCTGTCGCGGTCGACGAGGCCGGCCTCGGCCTCGAGAACCGTGAAATTCCAGTCGACCGCGCGCTCGAAAAGGAAAGTGGAGCGGTGATCTATCGCGAAGCAGCAGCGCCGATCTCGGTGGATTATCGAAGACTTGAAGCTGCCTCTGTGCGAGACGAGGAAGATGTCGTCATCCTCGCTCGAGAGGAAGGCCATTACCGTCGAGTGGGGCCAGAGCTCGGATCGCGTGATCCATACGCCGAGCTTGTTTTCGGCCTCGCGCTCGTCAGGAAAAATCACGCTCGAGAGTTCGCTTCGCGGAAGCATCGAGCCCGGCCGTGCGTCGGAGGGGAATGCATAGCCCTCGATCTTCTCCTCTGCGATCACATGCGTGCCTATGAAGAGCTGGTAATGAACGAGCTCGACTTCGACGAACTCGCCCCGGACCGCGGAGACTAGGCCTCGGTACGAGGCCCGGTAGACGCGCAGGTTTATGTCCAGCGTCTCGACGCCGGTCCGGTTGTCGAGGTGGACGGTCACGCGATCGCCCACGGCGAATCGGTGCGGCTTGGGAAAGCGGAGGGAGAGTCGGCTATCGCCACTGATCTCGCAGGCGGCGACTTGGGCGATGATACGGCCTTCGGAGTAAGCGGAAACGACGGAGTAGCCGCGCTCCGGGAGGAAGTCTCTCAGCTTAGTCATTATGCCACAAGTCTAGCCCCGAGCCGACGAAAGGGGAAGGCCATGGGCCGGGCCGCGGCGGACAGGTCGCAGCGGCCGACCGCAGACGCCCTTGCAAAGATTCAACAGAGGCTCATACTCTGTCTATCACATTTATACTATATTGGTTTAAGAGTGAGGGTTTTTCAAAACTCGGACGAGTTTTGAAAAAGCTACCTTCATTTTGCGCAGATTTCGCAGCGGCTCATACAAACCTCAAGAGCCGCGAGAAATTGGCTCGAGTGTTTGCTCGACCGAGGCGATGTCGTACGTATCTATCGATAAAGGAGAGCGGTATGAGTGAAAAGAATTTCGATCTCATCGACAAGTATTGGCGCGCTGCCAACTACCTCTCAGTCGGACAGATTTATCTGTACAACAATCCTTTGCTCAAAAAACCGCTGGGTATCGAGGATATTAAGCCCAGGCTCCTCGGTCACTGGGGCACGACACCCGGCCTCAATTTCATCTACGTGCATCTCAACAGGATCATCCGCGAGCGCAAAACCAAGATGATCTACATAGCCGGCCCCGGACACGGAGGGCCCGGCCTCGTGGCCAATTGCTACCTCGAGGGGACCTACAGCGAGGTCTATCCGAACATCACCCAGAGCGAAGAAGGCATGAAAAAGCTCTTCACCCAGTTCTCCTTCCCCGGCGGCATTCCGAGCCATGTCGCGCCGGAGACACCCGGCTCCATCCACGAGGGAGGCGAGCTCGGCTATTCCCTGGCCCACGCCTACGGCGCGGCCTTCGACAACCCCGACCTCGTCGTGGCCTGCGTTGTCGGCGACGGCGAAGCCGAAACCGGCCCTCTGGCCACGAGCTGGCACTCGAACAAGTTCCTCAACCCCGCGACCGACGGCGCGGTACTCCCGATCCTCCACCTGAACGGCTACAAGATTGCGAACCCGACCGTCCTCTCCCGCATCAGCGAGGAAGAACTCAAAAGCCTCTTCGTGGGTTATGGCTACAAGCCCTACATCGTCGCCGGCGACGACCCCACGAAAATGCATCCACTGATGGCCGAGACCCTCGACGCGGTCATGGACGAAATCGCAACCATCCAGAAGAAGGCGCGGACCGAAGGCTTCGACCCAAACAAACGCCCGGCCTGGCCGATGATAATCCTCCGCAGTCCCAAAGGCTGGACCGGCCCGAAGACCGTCGACGGGAAGCAGACCGAGGGCTCGTGGAGGTCGCACCAGGTCCCCTTCTCCGAGATGATGAACAACCCCGAGCACGTGAAGCTTCTCGAGACCTGGATGAAGAGCTATAAGCCCGAGGAGCTCTTCGACGGAAGCGGGAAGCTGCGGCCTGAGATCGCTGCGATGGCGCCCCAGGGCGAGCTACGCATGAGCGCGAGTCCGCACGCAAACGGCGGCCTGTTGCTCAAGGACCTCGACCTCGGCGACTTCCGCGACTTCGCAGTCAAGATCGGAGCGCCCGGCACTACAGTAGCCGAAGCGACTCGAGTAATGGGGCAGTTCCTCGCCGACGTGATGAAGCGCAATATGGCAAATCGGAACTTCAGGATCGTAGGTCCCGACGAGACGAACTCGAATCGCCTGAACGCGGTCATCGACGCCGTGCCTCGTGCCTGGGACACAACGACATTGCCCGGAGACGACCGGCTCTCGCCGGACGGGCGCGTCATGGAGGTCCTCTCCGAGCACCTTTGCCAGGGCTGGCTCGAGGGCTACCTCCTCACGGGCAGGCATGGCCTATTCTCCTGCTACGAGGCCTTCATCCACATCGTCGACTCGATGGTCAACCAGCATGCAAAGTGGCTCAAGACCACGCGCGACATTCCCTGGCGCAGGCCGATCGCATCGCTCAACTACCTTCTCACGAGCCACGTCTGGAGGCAGGACCACAACGGCTTCAGTCACCAGGACCCGGGCTTCATCGACCACATCGTGAACAAGAAAGCGGATGTCGTGCGGGTGTACCTGCCGCCGGACGCGAACACCCTCCTATCGGTCACCGACCACTGCCTTGCGAGCAAGAACTACATCAACGTGATCGTGGCGGGCAAACAGCCGGCCCTGCAGTACCTCGACATGGACGCGGCCATAAAACATTGCACGCGCGGCCTGGGCATCTGGGAGTGGGCATCGACAGACCAGGGCAGAGATCCCGATGTCGTCATGGCTTGCGCGGGCGACGTGCCGACCATGGAGACCCTTGCCGCCGTGGACATTTTGAGGCAGAAATTCCCGAAGCTCGCCATCCGCGTGGTTAATGTCGTCGACCTCATGAAGCTCGAGCCGAGCTCCGAGCACCCGCACGGCCTCTCAGACCGCGAGTTCGACATGATCTTCACGGCCGACAAGCCGATCGTCTTCGCCTTCCACGGCTACCCCTGGCTCATCCATCGCCTGACGTACCGCCGCAACGGTCACGAAAACATCCACGTGCGGGGATATAAGGAAGAGGGCACGACCACGACGCCCTTCGACATGACGGTGCTGAACGAGGTCGACCGCTACCACCTCGCTGGAGATGTTATCGACCGCGTCCCCTCCCTCCACACTGAAGGTGCGCACGTGAAGCAGTGGCTCGACGACAAGCTCATCGAGCACAAGAACTACATCAGGAAGCACGGTGACGACATGCCGGAGATCCACGATTGGAAGTGGCCGTATTGATACTTCGCGACAGTAGCTTCCCCGGCCCAACAAGTTCTCGGTCAGTGTACGCATTTCACTCCAGTGCCCGCTCTGCCTGAGTCGCGCCTCCAGATGTTCGAGGTCAACATGGACGCCACGCGCAACGAAGAACAGAAAGTCGTACCAATCGCGTCCCTTGGCTCTCGCCTTCCAGGAGCGGCACGACCTTCTTCGGAGGGACTATGCTTTCCCTTCGCACGCGCCCCCCAACGGCGGTAATGGTAGGTGCGCCGACAGGTCGGCCAAGGAGTTTAGCGCTCGATCAGTATCCGGAGCATCCTGCGTAAAGGTTCCGCAGCGCCCCAGAGGAGCTGATCGCCGCAGGTAAAGGCCGTAAGGTACTCCGGCCCCATGCGCATCTTGTGCAGCCGGCCGACCGGCACCGAGAGAGTGCCGGAAACGGCCGCGGGAGTGAGGCCCGCGAGGGACTCGGCCTTGTTGTTCGGGATCAGCTTGGCCCACTCGTTGCCCGAGGAGATGAGGGCCTCGATCTCGTCCATTGGTGCGTCGCGGGTCAGTTTGATCGTAAGGCCCTGGCTGTGGCATCGCATGGAGCCGATGCGCGCACAGATGCCGTCCACGGGGATCGGCTTCGAAGTGCCGAGGATCTTGTTCGTCTCGACGAAGCCTTTCCACTCCTCGCGGCTCTGCCCGTCGGGGTACTCCTTATCGATCCACGGCAGGACTGATCCAGCGAGAGGATAACCGAAGGCCTTCGTGGTCATGCTCCCGTCGCGGAGCTTCGACGACACTTTCCGATCGATATCGAGAATGGCGGAGGCGGGATCGGCAAGCTCCTTGGCTACGGTTCCGAGGAGCTCGCCCATCTGCAGGAGGAGCTCGCGCATGTTAGGCGCGCCCGCGCCCGAGGCGGCCTGGTAGGTCATCGAGCTGACCCACTCGACAAGATTAGCGCGGAAGAGGCCTACAATGCCCATGAGCATAAGGCTGACCGTGCAGTTGCCGCCGATGTAGTTCTTCACTCCCGACGAGAGGGCGCGATCGATGACATCACGGTTGACGGGGTCGAGGATGATGACCGCGTCATCATCCATGCGCATTGTCGAGGCGGCGTCGATCCAGTAGCCTTTCCAGCCGGAGGAGCGGAGGGGTTTATAGATGGCCGTCGTGTAGTCGCCGCCCTGGCAGCTGACGATGGCGTCCATTGAGCCGAGCTCGCCTAGATCGGACGCGTCCTTGAGCTCTCCGGTTCCCATGGGAGCGGCCTGCCCTGCCTGGGAAGTCGAGAAGAATACCGGCTCGAAGTAGTCGAAATCCTTCTCCTCGCGCATCCGCTGTTGAAGGACGCTGCCGACCATGCCGCGCCACCCCACGATACCGACTCTCATGTCCCCTCCTCCATCCACGTCGTGCTCCGAAGAAACAATTATGGCCGGCAAGGAGAAGAAGGTCTAGCCAGCAGCGGGTCCAGTGCATCAGCCCTGAGCTAGCGCAAAGACGACCGCTAGAAACGAGTACCCTTCGTGCCATAAAATCGCCTTCAATATGATTGAGCTGAAAGACATCGAGGTCACATTCGAGGCGAAAGGGCGCGAAGTGCGCGCCGTTCGGGGCGTCTCGCTCGCGATTCCGACAGGCATGGCCTACGGCATCGTGGGGACGAGCGGTGCGGGCAAGAGCACACTCGTTCGCACGATGAACCTCCTCCAGCGACCGACGGCCGGCAAGGTCTTCCTCGACAGCCGCGACCTCACTCTCCTCTCGGACGAGGAGCTGCGAGCCGCACGCTCCAAGATTGGGATGATCTTCCAGCACTTCAATCTCTTTATGCGCAAGACGGTCTACGAGAACATCGCCTTTCCCCTGCGTATCGCCGGGGCACGGGAGGACGAGATAAAGGCGCGCGTGCCCGAGCTCCTAAAGCTCGTCGCCCTCGAGGACAAGGCCCAGGCCTACCCCGCCAAGCTCTCGGGAGGGCAAAAGCAGCGGGTCGGCATAGCCCGAGCCCTCGCGAACCATCCCACGGTCCTTCTGTGCGACGAGCCGACCTCGGCCCTCGACAACGAGACTACGGCCCAGATACTCGATCTGCTCAACGACATCAACCACAGGCTCGGAATCACCATCGTCCTCATCTCGCACGAAATGGCGGTGATCAAGCAGGCCTGCCGTCGGGTCGCCGTCATGACCGAAGGCAAGGTCGTCGAGGAGGGCCCTGTCTACGACATCTTCGCCGCGCCCAAGCACGCGTATACGAAACAGCTCGTGGAGAGCACCTTCGACCTCGAGCTGCCCGATCGCGTCCTCTCGGACAGCGCGGGCCCGATCCTCAAGATAACGTATCGCGGTGGGGATGCCGAGAAGCCCGTGCTCTCCGAGGCGACACGGGAGCTCGGCGCCTCCTTCAATATCCTCCTCGGCAAGATCGAGTACATCGACGACAAACCGCTCGGCTTGCTCATGGTCGAGGCCTCCTGCGATCCCGCAAAGGACGCGACCGAAGCCTTGGACGAACTCCGCTCTTATTTTGAACAACGAGGTGTCGGAACCGAACTCCTGCGCGCCGCTCGATAAAAAGAGGGCCGCCCGAGGGATATCTCCCTCGGGCGGCCCCTTTTTCGTACAAAGCGCTAGCTTAGAACGCGGGGGCGACGGCTCCCTTATAGGTATCGATGATGAACTTCTTGACCTCGGGGGAATTCAGGGCCTTCACGAGGGCCTGAATCTCGGGGCGGGACTCGTCGCCCTTGCGGATTGCGAGGATGTTAGCGTAGGTCTTCGCGGCGAGGGAGTCCTTGGCTTCGGCCTTGAGGGCGTCCTTGGAGGCGGAAAGCCTGGCATCGAGGGCGTAATTACCGTTGATGACCGCCAGGTCGACGTCGGGCAGGGAGCGGGCGACCTGGGCGGCCTCGAGCTCCTTGACCTGGATATTCTTGGGATTGCTGGTAATGTCCTTGACTGTCGCCTTGAGGCCGGCGTCGTGGTTCACCTTGATGATCCCGGCTGACTCGAGGAGGAGGAGGGCGCGAGCCTCGTTCGTTGTGTCGTTCGGCACGGCGATGGTGGCGCCTTTCTTGAGATCGGCGAGCTTCTTGGTCTTGCCGGGATAGAGGCCGAGGGGCTCGAAGTGAACGTTGACGGCCGCCACGATCGTAGTCCCGTGCTGGGCATTGAAGTCGGTGAGGTAGGGCTGGTGCTGGAAGTAGTTGGCGTCCAGCTCCTTGTTGGCGAGGGCGAGGTTGGGCTGAACGTAGTCCGTGAACTCGACGATCTGAAGGTCGATGCCCTGGGCCTTAAGAGCGGGGACGATGGATTTGAGGATGGCTGCGTGGGGCACGGGCGAGGCGCCCACCTTGAGGACGATGGGATCGGCTGCGGCGGCGCCCAGGGCAACCGTCAAGGCGAGTGCTGCGAGCACGACAGTCTTGATACTTTTCATGCGAAACTCCTCTTAGAAAAATGCAATTCCGAACGGAATTGCGAAGCGAGCTTCGGGAATAACTTACCCCCGAAGCTCGCTATGCTACCTGTCGGCCTTACGCGACAGGTGATTGCCGATGCTTTGGAAACCCTGCACGATCAGGAGCAAGAGTAGGATCGTGAGGACCATGAGGTCGTTCTGGTAGCGGTAGTAGCCGTAGCGGATGGCTATGTCGCCCAGGCCGCCGCCACCCACCGTACCAGCCATGGCCGAGTAGCCTATGAGGGTGATGACCGTGATCGTTGCGCCGAGTATGAGCGAGGGCAGGCACTCGGGAAGCATGACGCGGGAGATGATCTGGCCGAGGGAGGCGCCCATCGATTGGGCGGCTTCGATCGCACCTGAGTCGAGTTCCTTGAGCGAACTCTCCACCATGCGGGCGATGAAGGGTATAGCGCCGAGGGCGAGCGGCACGATCGAGGCCGTTGAGCCGATAGATGTGCCGACCACGAGACGCGTAAAAGGGATGACCGCGATGAGCAAAATAATGAAGGGAACCGAGCGGACGATATTGATGATTGCGCCTAGCGCGCGGTTGAAGTGGACTAGGGGACGGATACCTTGGGCGTCGGTCACAACGAGGGCCACGCCGAGGGGCAAGCCAAAGAGATAGGCGATAAAAGCCGAGGCGAGCGTCATGTATATGGTATCTAAAGTACCCTGACCGAGCATGAGCGCGTAGTTTGACAGCAGAGCTTGCATTACCGGGACCATCCTTTAGCACCACAACGTGGTACTTCACAGTGTGGTATTTTACGAAAAAGTGTCAAGAGGGCCTCACGTCATAGATGCGTATCGAGCAGAAGCACAGCGCGCGAGCGCGGGCGCTTTTCGTACGGAACGCATCATATCCTTTGCCGCGGTAGCGAATCGATAGCCCCTTCGCGTATTTTGATTGGTTTCTATTGACAGATACTATAAGCTTTACTACACTGCATTAGTCGTTACTACAAACAGTAACCACAAAGGAGCTCCCGTGATCCGCCCCTCTCGTGTCGATTTCCTTAAAACCGCGAAACCTGGCCATGTCCTTCCCGTCGTCAAGGACATCTCGGCGGACAGGCTCACGCCCATCGACGCCTTCTACGTCCTCGGCGCCTCCTATCTCCTCGAGTCCGCCGGAGGCGGCGCATTCGGGCGCTACTCCTTCCTCGGGGTAGAGCGCGTGGCGGGCCTCAAGATCGAAGGCGAGGAGGTCGAGTGGTCCGACGAGGAGGGAGTCCGATCCTTCCGCGCGCGCGACCCGATGCGAGCGATGGGAGACTTGATGCGCTCCAGGCCCTGGGACGGCGAGGGAGACCTCTCCCCCTTCCCGGGCGGGGCAGTCGGCTACTTGGGCTACGACGCGGCTAGGCTGTGGGAGAGGCTCCCCGATGTATCGGCGAAGAACGGGCTCGACGTCCCCGACGGGCTCTTCATGATCACGCGCTACACCCTCGTCTTCGACAATCTCATGCACAGTCTCCGGATCGTCTGCAACCAGCGCATAGGCGCCGCCGTAGGCGATGACCTCGAAACCGACTACGTAGAAGCGATACGTGGCATCGAGCGCATCGAGGCCGAGCTGGAGCGGGTCGACTCCGACCGCGACTCGAGACGCAGGCCGCCACTGGTCGGAGCCCTCGAGACCAGCATGCAATCGGAGGAGTACTCCGAGGGCGTGCGCAAGGCGAAGGCTCTCATCGAGGCGGGCGAGGCGATCCAGGTCGTGCTCTCGCGCAGCTTCGAGGCATCCTTCGAAGGATCGCCCTTCGACGTTTATCGGGCGCTCAGGCAGATCAATCCCTCGCCCTACATGTTCTACCTAGACTTCGGGAGCTTCGTCCTCCTCGGCGCCTCGCCCGAAGTCATGGTCAGGGTCGAGGGCGGCAAGGCGACGATGCGACCGATAGCGGGAACAAGGCCTCGCGGCAAAGACGCGGCCGAGGATGCCGCGCTGCGCGCCGAGCTCCTTTCCGACGAGAAAGAGCGAGCTGAACATACGATGCTCATCGACCTCGCGCGCAACGACTTGGGCAGGGTCGCGAAGCCCGGCTCGGTCTCCGTAGACCGTATGATGGAGATCGAGAGCTATTCGCACGTCATGCATATCGTCTCCGAAGTCTCATGCAGCCTCGCCCCGGAGGTCGATATCTACGACGTCATCCGCGCCACTTTCCCCGCCGGCACGGTCTCGGGCGCGCCCAAGATACGCGCCATGGAAATAATCGACTCGATCGAGACCGAGCGCCGCGGTCCCTACGCTGGCCTGGTCGGCTATTTCAGCTATCGCGGCGGATTCGACTCCTGCATCGCGATCCGCTCGGCGATTGTCAAGGACGGTAGGATTCGCGTCCAGGCGGGCGCGGGCATCGTATACGACTCCGTCCCCGAGCGTGAGTTCGAGGAAACTCAGGCCAAGGCCCAGGCGATGCTGGCCGCGGCCGGAAAGGCGAGGGGCTAAAGACATGGTGCTCATCATCGACAACTACGATTCCTTCACCTACAATCTCGCCCAGCTATTCATGCGGCTGAACGAGGAAGTGCACGTAGTCCGCAACGACGCGATAAGCCTCGACGAGGCCGAGGCCCTCGACTTCGACCGGCTCGTCATCTCCCCGGGCCCCGGCAGGCCAGAGGCCGCCGGCCTATCGATGGAGCTTATCCGCCGCTTCGCGGGGCGCAAGCCCATCCTGGGCGTATGCCTCGGGCACCAAGCCATCGCCGCCGCCTTCGGCGGAAAGATAGTGCAAGCAAAGCGCATCATGCACGGCAAGACCGACACTATTTCGCACGACGGGAAGACCCTCTTCGCCGAGGCGCCGAATCCCCTGCGCGTCATACGATACCACTCCCTCGCCGTGGACCGCGCGAGCCTCCCCTCGGGCTTCGAGGTGAGCGCCTCCTCCTCCGACGGGGAGATAATGGCCATACGCCACAGCGAGTACCGCATCGAGGGCGTGCAGTTCCATCCCGAGTCCTTCGGCACCGAGGAGGGCGAGAGGCTCATCAGGAACTTCATCTCCGGCGTACGCGAAGTGCCCTCTGTGAAGTATATGCTCAAGCGCGTAACTTCCCGCGAGGATCTCTCGCGCTCAGAGGCGCGCAGTTTCATGGACCAGATCTCGGACGGCGGCGTCTCCCAGGCGCAGGTCGGAGCCTTCCTCGCAGGCCTCACACTGAAAGGGCCGACGATCGAGGAGATGACCGGCTTTGCCCTATCGCTCTTCGACCGCGCGGTCAAAGTTCCCCTGCCCGAAGGCCTCGCGACGGTCGACACCTGCGGCACGGGAGGCGACTCTTCAGGCACCTTCAACATCTCGACGACCGCCGCCTTCGTCGCGGCGGGCGCGGGGGCGCGAGTGTCCAAGCACGGCAACCGCTCCATCACATCGCGCTCGGGCTCGGCGGACGTCCTCAACGAGCTCGGCGTCTCCACGCAGATGGGCCCTCTCGAGGCGGCAAAGGCGATCGAGGAGGCGGGCATGGCCTTTCTCTTCGCACCGGTCTACCACCCGGCATTCAAGAACATCGGAGGGCCCCGCCGAGAGGTCGGCTTCCGCACGGTCTTCAACATGATAGGCCCCATGCTCAATCCGGCGCGCGCCAAGTTCCAGGTGATGGGCGTCTACGCCCCAGAGCTCACCGAGACGGTCGCCCGCATTCTGGACAACCTCGGCATCGAGCACGCCCTCGTAGTCCACGGCATGGACGGCATAGACGAAATCAGCCTCGCCGCGGTCACCAAGGTCGCCGAGCTCAGGAAAGGCTGGATCAGGAGCTATACGATCGATCCGACGGACTACGGCTTCGAGCTCTGCGCGAGCGCGGACCTCAAGGGAGGAGACGCCGCAGAGAACGCGCTCATCACCTTGCGCATCCTCGAGGGCGAACCGGGCCCCAAGCGCGACGTCGTTCTCCTGAACGCCGCGGCCGCGATCATGGCCGCGGACTTGGTTCCCGATTACACGGCCGCGATCGAGGCGGCGCGCGCTTCCATCGACTCTGGCGCCGCGATGCGCGTCCTCGAAAAGCTGCGCGTGCGCTCTGCGGCGAAGGCTTAATGCGGATGGACATACTCGAGACGATTTGCGAGGAGAGACGAGCGGACACTGCGCGCAACAAGCGCGAACGCCCGGCATCGAGCCTAGAGCGCGAGGCGAGCCCTCCCCGGCCTGCCTTCCGCGCCGCCGGCGCCGAGCGTGGTGAACACCGGCGCGGATTGCTGATCGCGGAGTGCAAGCGAGCCTCCCCTTCCCGCGGCCTAATGCTGGAGGATTACGATCCCGTCCGCCTCGCATGCGCCTACGAGCGGGGCGGAGCGGGCCTCGTTTCCGTCCTCACGGAACCTCGCCGCTTCCTCGGCGCCGATGGGCACTTGGCGGCGGTGCGCAGCGCGGTGGGCCTCCCGGTGCTGCGCAAGGACTTCATCGTCGACCCCTATCAGATCGACGAAGCCTGGGCTATCGGCGCCGACGCGATCCTCCTCATCGCCGACGCGTTAGGCGAGAGAGAATTATGCGATTTCGGCGCCCAGGCCCATGAACTGAACCTCTCGGTCCTCGTCGAGCTACGCGAGGAGAGGCACCTCGGGAAGGCCCTGGCCGCGAAGCCAGACGCGGTCGGCGTGAACTCGCGCGACCTTCGGGACTTCAGCGTGCATAAGGACAAGGCGGCCGCGATGGCCGCCCATCTGACAGCAGCCCTGCCGAAGGGGACGCTGCTCGTCGCCGAGTCGGGCATGAAGACGGCCGAGGACGTTGCGGCCCTCCGCAAAGCGGGCTACCGCGGATTCCTCGTCGGGGAGGCCCTCGCGACAGCTGCGAACCCGGAGGCAGCGGCACGACTCTTCGCGTCCGCAACCAAGGCTGGCGATGCGGCAAAAGAAGGAACAATATGCGCGTGAAAATATGCGGAATAACCAATGTCGAGGATGGTAAGCTCGCCCTGGCCTTGGGCGCAAGCGAGCTCGGTTTCGTTCTCGCTCCCTCGCCCAGACGCGCCCGGCCTGAAACGGTGAAGGCTGTCGTCGAAGCCCTACGCGGCGTCCCGAGTCTCCCCGCCTTCAAGGCCGTCGGGGTTTTCGTGAACGAGGAGCCTCGCGCGATGCGCGACATCATGGCCTTCGCGGGGCTCGACCTCGCCCAACTCCACGGCGACGAACAGCCCGAGGCCTGCGCCGCCTTCGGTTTCCCTTGGTACAAAGCCCTCAGGATCGCCTCGGTAGACCAGGCTGAGCGCCTGGCCGGCCGCCCATGGCCCTGCGCGCGGCTTCTCGTCGACTCCTCGTCGCAAGCTTCGCCTTTGGCAAGCACTGCAGCCTACGGCGGTTCAGGCTCCTCGATCGGGACCTGGGCGGTCCTCGCCGCACGTGCCCGCGCAAGAGACGCAGGCAAGGAGTTCTTCGTCGCGGGCGGCGTCCGGCCGCGGAATGTCGCGAGCTTCATCCACTCCTTCTCTCCCGACGGAATCGACGTCTCGAGCGGAGTAGAGGAGTCTCCTGGCAGGAAATCCAAGGAGAAACTCGAAGCCCTGTTCTCGGAAATCGAAACCGCCTGCGCGAGGCGCGAGGAGACGAACGATGCAGCGCGATGAACGTTATTACGGCCGTTTCGGCGGACGATACGTGCCCGAAGTCCTGCGGCCCGCCTTCATCGAGCTCGAAGAGGCATGGGAAACAGCGCGAGAAGACCCCGCCTATTGGGCCGAGATGAAGAGGCTTGGGGAGGACTATATAGGCCGCCCGACGCCCCTGTATTTTGCCGAGCGCCTCTCGTCAGAGCTTGATATAAAGCTCTACCTGAAGCTCGAGGGCCTCGCGCAGACGGGCGCACACAAAATCAACAACGCACTCGGCCAATGTATCCTCGCGAGGCGCATGGGAAAGCGCCGGGTGATCGCCGAGACAGGGGCGGGCCAACACGGCCTTGCAACGGCGGCGGCCGCCGCAAAGCTCGGCCTCGAGTGCGAGGTCTTCATGGGCGAGGTCGACATGGCCCGCCAGCATCCCAATGTCTTCGGCATGCGCATGTTCGGCGCCAAGGTGACGCCCGTCAAGGAAGGCACGCGCACCCTCACCGATGCGGTGAACGCGGCCATGAAAAACTGGACCGAACGGGTCTCGGACACTCACTACGTCCTCGGCTCCGCCCTCGGCGCCCATCCCTACCCCGAGATCGTGCGGGAGCTTCAATCGGTGATCGGCAAGGAGATAAAGGCCCAGATCCTCGAGCGCGAAGGCGCCCTGCCGGACAGGATATACGCCTGCGTGGGCGGAGGCTCCAATTCGATCGGCGCCTTCTCGGCCTTCCTGAACGATGAAGTCGAGCTCATCGGCGCGGAGGCGGGAGGCAGAGGAAGCGGAAGGGGCGAGCATGCGACGCGCATGGGTGGCATGGGAAGAGTCGGCATCGTACAAGCCTACAAGTCCCTCTTCCTCCAGGACGAGGACGGCTCCCTCCTGCCGACCCATTCGGTGAGCGCAGGGCTCGACTACGCGGGCATAGGCCCCCAACTCGCCCACCTGGGCGAATCGGGTCGCGTGCGGTTCTCCTCGGTGCTGGATGAAGAGGTACTCGCCGCGGTGTCGCGCACCGCGCGTTCCGAAGGCGTCCTGCCGGCCCTCGAGTCCGCCCATGCCCTAGCCCTCGCCTACCGGGAGGCGTCGGATCGCGACACGGTGCAGGGAAAGGGCGCTCATCCGATCCCCACAGGGGATCTGGTGATCGTCAACGTGTCTGGTCGAGGAGACAAAGACCTCTTCATCACTGCGCCCATATTCGACCGTGCCGACTGGCTCGGCTTCCTCGAGGACGAGGCCGCCAGAATTAGGGCGGAGGACGGCGAAAAGGAGAAAAAAAGATGACAGGCATCGAGCGCCTAACGCGCGCCTTCGCTAAAGACGAGGGGATCAAGCTCATGGCCCACGCAGTCTGCGGCTTCCCCGACGGCAGGACTTCGCGCAGGATCCTGGATGCGATGGTCGAAGCGGGAGCCGACATCATCGAGGCCCAGCTTCCCTTCTCCGATCCTTCGGCGGACGGTGCTTCGATAGTCGAGGCCAATTACGCGGCCTTGCGCGCAGGCTCACGCACCGAGACCTGCCTGGCATCGCTCGAAGGCCTAAGGAGGATGAGCGAGACGCCCATCCTCATCATGAGCTACTTGAACCCTCTCCTCGCTTTCGGCATCGAGGCGCTCGTCGAACGAGAGGCAAAGTCGGGCCTCGACGGATTCATCGTTCCCGACTATCCCGACGACGAACCGGAGCTCGGCTTCGCCGAGAAATGCGCCCAGGCGGGCCTCGCCCTGGTGCCGCTCATCGCGCCGACGACGAGCATGAAGCGCGCCGAGGAACTCGCGGCGACGACGAGCTCGCCCTTCCTCTATATAGTGCTCCGTCTCGGCGTTACCGGCCGCAAAACCGAGCTCGATGAAGCGTCCCTCGAGCGCCTCACCGCTCTCAGGGCGGCGACAGGCAAGTACATCGCCGCCGGATTCGGCATACGAGAGCGCGCCCAAGTCCAGGCCCTCAGTGGCGCGGCCGACTGCGCGATCGTAGGCTCGGCCCTGATCGACGCGGCGCGGCGCGCTGCCGAGGAAGGCCGTGACCCCGCACAGGCGGTGGGCGCTCTAGTGAGGCAGCTGCGCGGCTAGGTAAGGCCGCGTGCCCAGGTCGCGGATCTTGAGACCGTTCGCTTTGACGTCATGCCGCCAGTTTGAGTGAGCGACGGCAATATAGAGCCGGCGCGGGAAGGCGTGCCTCGCGTAGATGGCTCGAGGTTCCAGGCTAGGGCCGAGGGCGAGCTCGGCCAGTTCGGCTATCGCCCGGCTCACCGGCCTCTTTATGAACATGTTCTCGGGCGCAGACTCGACGCCCTTTATCATGCCTCCAGAGCCGATCCCGAGGCCGCCGCGCCACTGTATGCCGGCCCTGGCGCAGAAATTGGCGACTATGGCGAGAGCGCTCTCATTCTGTTCGCCCTCGTAGAAGCCGCAGTTGACGGCCGCGACCATCGCCTGCGGTCTAAGGGCGCCCCCGGCGCGCGAAGTCTCTGAACGCAGCCTCTCGCAGGAGATGAGCCAGTTGAGGACGGGAGACGGCAGACTATCGACGTAGAGCGGGAAAGCCAGGACGAGAAGATCGGCCTCAAGGTCCTCCGGCGCGGCCGCGGGTTGAGCCGCGACCTCGATCATGCGGTACTCGTTCCCGGGCCCGAACTTGGCCTTGAGCGTATCGAGGACCACGCGGGAGGCTGCGGCGGCCCGATGCGGGCTTCCATTAATTAAGAGCACTTTCACGATGCAACCTCCTCTGCGATCCACTCGACGAAAGGTTCGGGCCTTCCATCGAATAGAAAATCCCGCTTTTGGTAGGGACTCGCGACGTTGTCGCAGTAGGATCGTCCGAGCTGACAGAAGGTAGCCGCCTCGGCAGGGTTCGCGTCGCCTCTCCTCGCGAGGAGGACGCGGCGCCCGTTCGGGTAGCGCTGGACGTGGTGCATCTCGCCCCGGTAGAGTCGAAAATAAGGATGCAGCGATGGAATGATCCTATCGAGGACCCGCTTAATCTGCGGACTGAAGGATCCGTAGGGTGTCTCGCCCAAAAGCACGAAGAGATCGGACTGGATGAAGGCCTTGAGAAAGCGCTCGCCATCGTCGCCCTTGATGGCGCACAGTCCGGGGGTCTTCGTCCAGCAAGCGAAGCAGCCGAGGCAGGGCCTCAGCTTGAGCTCCGAGGCGTAAAGGGTCTCGAAAGAGTGCCCCTTCGATCTAGCCCATGAGCCAAGGCCGCTCTCCGCCTCGCGGAGTTCGTCGCGCGCCTCGTCGCATAGCAAAAGAATATTCATCTGTACCTCCATGTAGACGATGTCAACATTGATCATTAAGATAGCTCATGATGTTGGCATTGTCAACATCATGAGCTAAGATGTACCAATGAGTGACGACAAATCGAAGAAAGCGGCTTACCATCACGGCAACTTGCGCGAGGCCCTGATCCAGGGCGGGCTCTCACTCCTCGCACGCGAGGGGCTCGCAGGCTTCTCGCTGCGCGCCCTCGCCCAGGAATTGGGCGTGAGCCACGCGGCGCCCTACCGTCACTTCGCCTCGCGCGAGGAACTCCTGACCGAGATAGTCGTGGAGAGCAGGGGGCGATTCGCCCAAGCCCTACGCTCGAGCGTCGAGCATTCCGAAGCCCAGGGACGGGAGAAGCTCTTTGTCCTCGGGGAGGCCTATGTCCGCTTCTTTTTGGACAACCCGGAGATATTGAGCGTCTTCAGCATCTTGCCCGGACAGCTCGCTGCGGAGGGCGAGGGGCTCAAGAAGATATTCGGCCGATGCTCGGACCCCGATCCCGACGGCGCAGAGCCTCAGCTTATGAGCGATCCCGCCTTCATGGTGCTTAGGCAAACAGCTTCGGTTTTCATAAACAGCTTCCCGGGCCTCTCCGAGCGCGACGTCCTCCTGGGCTACTGGGCGAAGGTACACGGCCTGGCGAGCATCCTCGCCTCACAGCCGAACTACTTCGCGCCCGAAAGCCTCGAGTGTGGCCTCAAGCGAGTGATAAGGCAGGCATTCTAATACAATTCGCGAAGATCCACTTCGTTCGCGCAACGTTCACCTGAGAGCCAGGATCGGATATTGGCGAGGGTCTGCTCTTGGTTGAAGAGCACCGCCTCCCGAGTGCTGCCCCCGACGTGGGGCGAGAGCACTACATTGGGCAGCTCATGGATGGGGAAGCGGGAAGGCGTTCCCATCGTCGCTCCGGGCTGTGGATAGTCGTACCAGGTGTCAATCGCGGCGCCCTTCAATATGCCATTCGATAAGGCCAGGTAGAGCCCTTCTTCGTCCACAACAGGCCCGCGCCCGACGTTGACGAGGAACTTCCCCCGCGCATCCATAAGGATATCTTTGGAGAAGAGCCCGGCGGTCGCGGCGGTAAGGGGAAGAGCGACGAAGAGGAGCTCGGCGTCGCGGACTGCCCGGCGCAGGTCGCTTTCGATCCGGTCGAAGTAGGGAGGGGTCGGCTGATCCGAGCGCCGCCTATAGCCGACGACACTGCAATCGAAAGCCTTGAGCACGCGCGCTATCGCGCTGCCTATCGCGCCGACGCCGAAGACCGCCGCCTTTCTGCGATAGATCGAGGACCACTCGTCCTCGGCTCCGGCGCCCACCCAGAAGCCGTGCCACTTCGTCTGGCGCAGGTCGTTGTGATACTCGATGGTCCTACCATAGAAAGCGAGCGTCATAGCTACGGCGCATTGGGCGACCGACTCCGCGTTGCCATGCACGTTGAAGGCGCGCACGCCGCGCGAGGCGAGGAGCTCGGTTGGCAGGTGGTTGAGCCCGGTGAAAGGCACGAAAACCGCCTTGAGGGAAGTCGCCGCCTCGTAGGCCTTCTTTTCGAGCCTGAGCGCGAGTATGGCATCGAGGCGATCGACACTGGCGCGGGCGGCCTCGGGGTCGACGATGAGCTCGAACTCCGGCCCGAGCCTTCGCTCGCGAAGTTCGGCGGCAAGCGCCTCGAGCTTGGCGGGCCACGAAGAAGAGAGAGGCATGAATGATCCGAAGGTCATATTCCAAGTGTAAGCCCGTTCCGGCGTTCGACGCAATGTAGCGCCGGAGCCCAGCATTGGCGTCAGCGCCATAACGTGCTAAAATCCCAATCACACGCTCGCGAAGAGGGCGCGCCGCAAGGAGACAAGAGATGATCGAGCGAGCAAGGGCAGAGCATAAGGGACAGCATAAAGCGACGATAGCCCTCCTATTAGCCTTTTCGACGCTCACGCTCATCGTGTCCTGCGCTGGTTCTCCGCCGCCCGCCAAGGCAGCGGCTCCTGAGGCGAAGGCTGATAAGCTGGACCTGGCCCAGCTCATCGCCGCCGGCGACACCGGCGGAATCAAGACCTACTTCGCGAACCAGGAGCAGCTCAACACCCCCGACTCCGAGGGTTACTATCCTCTGCATCGCGCGGTCGACAAGGACTCGCCCGAGATCACGGCTCTCCTCCTGGCCTTGGGAGCGAAGCCCGACGTACGGGACCCGACCGGGAAGTCTCCATTGCTGCACGCCGTCGACGGGGGATATGCCGACTGCGCCAAAGTTCTCGCGGGCCAAGGAGCCGATCTCTTCCTAGCTGACGCCAAGGGCATAGCGGCAGCAGATTCGGCCCTAGCGCGCGGCGGCGACATGATAGCCGCCGTCTTCAACGAGAAGAACGTGAACAATCACGACGCCAAAGGGAAATCCGCCCTTCTCCTCGCGGCCGACGGCCTCTACGTCGACGCGGTCAATCGCTTTTTAGCCATGGGCGCCGATCCGACGCAAAAGGACGCGGATGGCCATACGCCCCTCGACATGGCTTTCCTCCATCCGGACCGGATAGAGGCGGCCCAGATAGCCGAGGCATTGGTCGTAAAGGGATCGACCACGCAATACGACAGCTTCGCCTGGTTTGTCCAGGCCGCGAAGGCGGTCGATTACAATTCCGTGCGTTTCACCGAGGGATCGACGCCGCTGCACGAGGCCGTTTTCTCGAAGGAGAAAGGCTTCACGCTCTTCCTCCTCTCGCGCAAGGCCGCGCCCAACGCGCACGACTCGGCCGGCAACACGCCCCTCCACGTCGCCATCCGAGAGGGCTGGCTGGAGGGCGCCGAGATGCTTCTCAAGGCGGGGGCCGACCCCAACGCGCGCGATGGCTTCGACAATACGCCCCTGCATATAGCCATGCCCCAGGGAGCTCAGAGTGGCGGCGTAAGCCTGCTTCTCAAGTATAAGGCCGATCTTTCGCTCAAGGACCGCAACGGGAACACCCCGCTTCACGTGGCAGTGCAGCTCGGGTACCCGGTAGCAATCATCCAGGAGCTCATCGATGCAAAGGCACCGGTCAACGGGGCGAACGCGACGGGCGACACGGCGCTCATGCTGGCGCTTCGGGGAAAACGCTATGACTACGCCAAGCCCCTTCAGGACGCAGGCGCCGATATCTTCCTCGTGAACGCCAAGGGCGAAAGCGCCCTCTCCATAGCGATCGCCCAGGGAAGCGCTGCGCTGGACGCCATCCTGACGCCGACAACCATTAAGGGCAGGGACAACTACGGCAACAACTGCGTCGCGATCGCCGTGGGACTCAAGGCCGGTCCTGACGTCATCGCCCTCCTTTTGGCCAAGGGCGCGGACCCCAACTCGAGGAACAACGCCGGCGACACTCCCCTTCACCTGGCCGTGCGGCAGGACCTCCGCGAGCAAGGAGAGGCCCTGCTCCTCGCGAAAGTAGACATCTTCGCATCCAACGAAAAGGGCGAGACTCCCCTATCCCTCGCGCTAGCCGCCGATGGAGGACCCATAGAGTGGATGTTCTCCCCGTCGACCGTGGTCCTCAAGGACTCCAACGGGGACACAATCCTCCACTACGCGGCCAAGCAAGACCTTTACAAGGCAATTCCCTTCCTAGTCGGCAAGGGAGCGGCGATCGATGCGGCTGACAACTCGGGCGAGACGCCCCTCCACCAGGCGGTGAAGTCGAACGCGATACGCTCCGTTCAGGAGCTACTCAAGCTTGGCGCCTCTGCTTCGGCGCGCGACGCCATGAGCAACACGCCCCTGCACGACGCCGTGCTCTGGGGATCTCGATCCTGTATGGAAGTATTGATCGCGGGAGGGGCCGCGATAGATCCCCGCGACGCAGCGGGCGAGACACCCCTGTATCTTTCCGTGCGCAAGAACAACAAGAGCGCACTCGAGTTCCTGCTCGGCAAGGGAGCCGACCCGAACGCCCGCGACACTGACGGAGTCTCGCCTCTGGCGGCCGCAGTGAAGATCGGCTCGGGGGACCTGGCCCGGACCCTCCTCGCCGCCGGAGCCGACCCGAACACCCGCGACGCGATGGGCCGCACGCCCCTCATCGAGGCCATAGACTCGAAGAACTCGGACCTCGCCCAGTTCCTCGTCGCCTCGGGTTGCGATATTCTGGCGCGCGACGCCGACGGAGACTCCCCGCTCACGCTAGCCCTCAAGCGGGGGGATTCCATGCTCAAGCTCATTCTCACCCCCAAGACCGCCAACTTGGTCGATCCCAACGGGATTTCCTGTCTGCGGACCATCGTCGATTCTAAGGCCCCGCTCGCGGTCGTCGAGCTCGCCCTCACGGCAGGATCCCGCGTCGACGGCCGCGATCGCTATGGCGACACCGTGCTCCACGCCGCGCTGCGCAATGGGCAACTGGACGTCGCGGCCCGGTTGATAAAGGCCGGAGCCGATGTCTTCTCGAACAACGCGAACGGCAAGTCGCCCGCCTCGATCGCGATGGCTCAGGGCGCCGATTCGATCAAGGCCGTGTTCCAGGCCTCGGGTATAGGGATTAGGGATAAGCTGGGCAATACGATCCTACATTTCGCCGCCATGACGAACGACGCCAAGACGGTCGAGTTGGCCCTCTCGCTTGGCGCGGACAGGAGCGCGAAGAACATCGCCGGCGAGACTGCGTCGGACATAGCCGCCAAGCGCGGATATGCGGACCTTGCGGCCCTGCTCGTGCCGGGGTCCGCGACGGTTCCGGCCGCCGCCCCTGCGGCTACCGCGGATCCTCCTGATACTCAGACAGCTCCTGCAAATCCTTGAGCTTCTGAATCGCCTTCTCCTGGATCTGGCGCACCCGCTCCCGCGTGATCCCGAGGAGCTTGCCCGTCTCCTCGAGGGTGCGGGGGCCCTCGCCGTTGAGGCCGTATCGGAGCTTGATGATCATGATCTCGCGCTCGGAGAGATTCGTGAGTACGTCGGCTAACGTGTCTTGTAGGGTCATCGAGAAGACTTCCTCGAAGGGCTCGGGCACGCTCTCGTCTTTGATGAGATCGGAGAGATGGGTGACGCTGTCCTCGTCCACCGTTGTGTCGAGGCTCGCCGTCTCCTGGGAGAGCTTCATGATTTCCTTGACCCTCTTGGGATCCATGCCGAGTTTCTCCGCCAGCTCCTCGGGCCGAGGATCGCGACCGAGATCCTGGGTGAGCTGCTTGGCTACGAAGTAGCACTTTTTGATCGTATTCAGCATGTGAATGGGTATGCGGATTACGCGGCCCTTGTCCGCCAAGCTTTTTATTATAGCTTGACGAATCCACCAGGTGCCGTAGGTCGAAAAACGGCAGCCGCGCGTGTAGTCGAAGCGGTCGACCGCCTCGATGAGGCCGATGTTACCTTCGTCGATGAGGTCCAAGAGCCCCAGGCCACGGTGCTGATAGTTCTTGGCGATGGATACGACCAGGCGCAGGTTGGACGAAATCATCCTGTTCTTCACCTTGATGAGCTCGGCCGTATTCTTGTCCCTGAAGGCTTCGTCGGCACCCTGATCGGTCGAGAGGGCGCGTAGCTTCTGTATCTCTTCGCCGATCTGCATCTCTTCCTCGGCGGTGAGGAGCGTATAATGCGATATCTGCTTGAGATAGAGCGCAAGCGGATCGGTCTCCTTGGCATGCTTGGGTTTCTTCTTCTTCGATATGTCCGGGACGAGTTTGGTCTTCTTTTTCCTAGGCTGCGAGGACTTCGGAGATGCACCGTCGATCATCTACCCCACCTTTCGCATCAGGGCATAACTCCTGTGCATATCGAAGGGAAAGCCGTTCCTCAAAACCGCGAAGCAAAAGTCGACACAGTAAGATTACTTAAAGATACAGCGACTTCAAACTTTTCTGCAAAAAAAAACTCAAATACTACACTCGGGGCGCGATGCGCGATTCCAATTATCAGTCGCGGGGGGCCAGGGCGGGATCGACAGCCTCGCCGTTCTTGAAGACCAGGAAGTAAGCCGCCGGGCTGCCTTGCTTTGCATCCATTCCGACCTTGCCGAGCGCCTGCCCGGCCACTACCTTGTCCCCCGCCCGCACCGAGAGGCTGTCATTGCCCCCATATACATAGATATGCCCCGTACGGGAGAGAACGAAGACGACATTGCCGTAGCCTCGATAGGGGCCGGCCGAGGAGACCGTTCCCGCAGCCACGGCCCGTTCGATGGCACCCTCTTTAGCCTTGATGACAATGCCGTAGACCTTCCCGTCCAGGTAGAGGATCTCCCCCTCGCATGGCCATGAAAGAGCCCTATCCACAGTCTTGACCGAAGTCTTGACCGCTTCTGGTTCGACGGGAGAGCTCTTTGCGGCAGGCCTGGATACAGGCTGGGCAGTTGCCGCAGGGTCACTTGCCGCAGGCGCACTCGTCACAGGGGCACTTGCCGCAGGCGCGACCTGGGCCGCAGGCACGGGATCGGGGGCCTTGGCGCCCGCTGGCAATTCGAGCTTTTCGCCGCACTTGAGGACCGAGCTAGCCGCGAGTTTATTGGCCTTGCGCAGGGCATCGACGCTGACGCCATAGCTCCGCGCTATGGAAAAAAGCGTATCGCCCTTGGCGACCTTATAGGTGAGAGGAGCCCCCGCTTCCCCTGCAGTAGCCGCCGAGGCCTCCGTTCCGGGGATGAGGAGCTTCATGCCAAGCTTGAGCCGAGACGGATCGGCTATCGAATTGGCCTTAACGATCGCATCGACGGTGATGCCGTATGAGCGGGCGACGGAATACAGAGTCTCGCCCTTGGCGAGGACATGGTAAACCGCGTCTGCCTGCGCGAAAGCGGGCAGAGCCAGGCCAAGGAGGAAAACGAGGAGGACGGCCCGCGATGGACCTCGACGAGAAACGGAGACACGCATTCCTTCCGAATATCGGAAAAGCAGAGCGATTATTTAGACAGTTCCGAGCTAAAGCGAGTATTGGAGGTAAAAACGGAAAGCGCCTTCGTCCGAGGAATCGGAGGCCTTCTCCGCTTCGCCTAGGTTTCCGTCAGCGAGCAAGGGCCAGAGGATGCAGCCCGAATACTCGACGCCGAGGGCGAAAGGCGCAGGCAGGCGAAGTCCCAGGCCAAGCCGCCAACGCAGGAGGGCGACATAGTCGTCTTCCGCCCGCTCGTCGAGGCGCTCCGAAACAGCAGCCTCGAACAAGGCCAACTTCCCGAGACGGAACTGAGTTTCAAGGCCTCCGTTCAGCATCTGCCAGGTTTGGGACTCGGCCGTCTCGTAAGGCAGCTCATAGCTGAGGGTTACAAGCCAATCGGCGCGATAAAATCGCTCATCGTCCCTGCCGTGGGGATATACACCGCCAAAGCCGAGATCCACCGTGCCCGTTTTAGGATACGAGACGCCGTCTACACGCCTCGACCAATCCCATCCGTAGCCGGCGAACATGAGCCCCTTGCCCCAAAAGCCGAGATCGAAAGACTGGGTTAAAGCCGTCTCGTCGCCGCCCGAGCCACTTGGCCTTAAGTCAGTGTGGTCGTAGTTCGCCCTGCTCCGTAGCCAGATGCCGCTGGGGCCGCCGAAGGCAAAAGCCCCTTCGATCTGCGCCTGTGCATCGAAGGGCGAGCTGACGAAACCCTGTTCTCCAGTACCTAGGGCGAATGGCATGTAGGCGCGAAGGCTGAGGTACTCGCGCGGTTCGTGGAGGAAGATCCAGCGGAGCGCAGCCGCTCGGGCGGCGCGGGCGGCCGCGGGGTCGCGGATCTCGCGGTCGACGCTCTTGAAGGCCGCATCGACCGCGGCTTCAGCGGAAGACAGGCGGCGATCGGCGAACTCAAGCTTGTCGCGCACGAAGAGCCCCTCTCCCGAGGGAAGCTCCTTTCGGGCGCGCTGAAGGCTCTCTCGTGCGTCGGCTAAACTCCGGCGCTCGACACCGAGCTTGTCGCGCAGAGGCGAAAGTCGCTCGCTCTTGCATGCGCTCGGATTGTCCAAGGCCTCGGACTCGCTATCGAGGAAGGCCTCGGCCGCATCCGCTGCGGCGACAGTCTCGTCCGCCGCTTGGCTTAGCTTTTGCGTCGACTCGTCGGTGGCAAGGGCCGCCTCGGCCTTCTTCACGCGCTCGATTCCCGCTTCTGCCTCGGAGAGGATGGAGGCGATGACCTTCTTGAGTTCGGGGGCCGTGCGCTTGCCCTTGCTCGAGAAGACGTTCGGATCGGATAAGGGGGCTAAGAGATCGAGGGCCGAGCGGCCGCCGTCGACAGCCATGCCGTATTGCCCGAGGGCAGGCCCCAGCTCGGCGGCGACCTCGGACTCGGCGGCAGCGGCGCGACGGGACTCGGCCTCGTTCGAGATGCCTTCAGCCTTGTCGAGAAGGGCGGTAGCCGCGGCGAGGTAAGGGCCGCGCTGAACGATGCGGACGGACTCGTCGTCGATTTTGAGCTCGACGAGGGCCTTGTAGGAAGCGCCTTCCTGAACGGAGCTCAGGAGCTCGAAGGAGAGGCCCGCAGGCGGGGATGAGGCGAAGACCTCGGCGAAGAGCGCATCGAGACCGAGGCCAGAGTACAGTCCGTTCAGAGCCGCTGTACGAGCCGCCGATTCGGCCTCCTGCGCGCCGGCCCCGGAGCCTCGAGCCACCGAAACGTAGAGTGTGCCCTCGGTGCGAAAGCCTTCGGAGGGCTTGGAGTCGGCGGCCGAAAGGGTTTCAGGAAAAGATGCTAGGCCGACAATCAACGCTGCGACAAGGATGAGGCCGCGCCTGCCGGTTTTCATGCCCGCGGGGCCTTTAATTCGTTATAGAGCCAAGCTCCCGCGTCGTCTATCAGCTTCGAAAGGATGACGATGTGCACCTCGCTCTTGGCGCGCTCGACCTCCTTGCTCCACTTCGCGTTCGAATAGCGCTTGCGAAGCTTCGCGCGAGCCGCATCGGCCTTGGCCTCGGCGGCTTTGCGCTCGTCCTCGCTCGGCGCGGCCGCGGCCCCCACGGAACCGAGAAGGTAGGCCGCGAGGAGGCAAAGGATGGGGTCGCGGGATCGCAGTCCCTCCTCGAGGAAGGGCCGCGCCTCCCCCGACTTCTTCTGAAGCACGAGACTGAAGCCGTAATCGAAGCGAAGCCAGTCGCGGGACTCGACGTCCTTGGCGTCCAGATACTTCGAGAAAAAGGTTTCGGCCTCTTCTGAGCGGTTGCGCAGAAGGCGGGTGACGCCGAAGAGGAGGGCATTCTTGCGCAGGATGGCCGGCTTCTTGCCCTCGAGTTCGGATTCGAGGGCCTCGATGCCGGCTATGTCCGACTGGAGGAGGTAGGCATTGACTAGGAGCCGGACGCGCCCCGTAGTAAAGCGAGAGCGAGGGAACATGAGACCGACGAGGTGAGCGGAAAGCTCGCCCCAGTCCTCGCGCTCGACGAGGGAGAAGGTCTTCCGGTTCGCGAGGAAAAAGGCATTGAGCCCTACTATAAGGAGGAGAAAGACGAGGGCGAGGTACCAATTCCCTTTCCAAAAAGCGATGGAAGACTCGGGCCCGAGGAGAAAAATGGGAAGAAAGAAGACAAAAAGGAAGGAAGTCAGGATGACGACGTTGAAAAGTATAAAAATAGTCCTAAATTTCATGCCACGCCGCTCCTATAATAAAATAAGATGAAAAGTAGTATATTCTGGCTGCGCATTACTTGCTAGAGTCGGGGGAAATACGGACGTGGCAATGAACAGCGTAGCCCTAAAAGATCTGAAGCCTAAGAGCTTCTTCTCCAAGCCCCTCTTCCTCGACGAGGGCTTTGTCCTTCTCGCACCCGAGACAGCCGTTGACGAGGGCCTCATCAAGCGGCTCACCCAATGGGAATTCCGCGAGGTGCGCACGGCCGGCCAGCTTCTCAGCGAAGCGCCCCCGGAAGAGCCCGGCTCAACCGTGGAGGAAGAGAAGGCTGCGCCTATCGCGATTCCCGACGGAGCCGGCGATAAAGAAAAGATCGAGAGCGTCCTTGCCTACTACAAGGACTTCACCGCCTATATGGAAGGGCTCTACACCCGCTTCGTTACCAAAACCGAACTCGACTATCAGGAACTTATCGAGCGGATGAAGGGTCTCTGCCAGATCGTCAGCGAGAACCGGCGATATCTCCTGCGCGCCCAGTCCCTTGCGCCCCAGCACAGCAACTACCTCGTGTCGCACGCGGTCCGCAGCTCGGTCTACTCGGTCGTACTCGGTTCTACGCTCAAGCTACCCCAATTCAAGCTCATCGAGCTGGGTGCGGCCGCAGCCCTCCACGAGATAGGCATGGTCCGGCTCCCGCCTCAGCTATACATGGCGGGGCGCTCACTATCCCCTCAAGAGAAGAAATCCATCACCGCCCACCCCGTGCTCGGCTACAACCTTCTCAAGGAAAAGCAAGTCCCGCTCGCCGTCTGCCTCGCCGCCCTCGAGCATCACGAGAGGATGAACGGCTCGGGCTATCCTCGTGCCCTTACCGGTGAGAAGATCTCTCTGTACTCGAAGATCATCATGGTCGCCTGTTCCTACGACGCCGTCACCGCCAATCGCCCCTACAAGGAGGCGAAGGACGGCTACTCCGGCATGGTCGACATCCTCAAGAACGAAGGCAAGCAATACGACGACCTCGTGATCCGAGCCCTCGTCTATAGCCTATCGATCTACCCTATCGGCACCCAGGTCCTCCTCACGAGCGGTAAGAAGGCAGTAGTCGTCGATGTGAATCCCGACAATCCCCGTTACCCGGTAGTCCAGGTACTGGACGCGCGCAGCCCCGATGGCAAGGAGCTCGTCGTACGGACGAGCGAGACGAGCGTGCGGGTCCTCCGGCCCCTGTCGAGGGAAGAGCTTCAGGCGGCCGCAAGCTAAAAGGCCGGGAAAAAGCGCATCCCCCTTTTCGCCTTCCGACCCTTACGTATAGAATAACAGTCAATCCAATCTCAAGGAGACTTGTATGGAATATTCCCCCATGCAAAGCGCGCGTTTCGCTTACGCGCCGAAACTTCCCGCAATCCTCCGCGGGAGCATAGATAAAGTAGTGGCCGTCACCGGCACGGCCGCCGAACCGACCGTGGACCAGGACAGGCTGCGGGCCATGTTCCCCAAGACCTACGGCCTACCCTCCGTCACCCTCAAAGAGGGAAGCAACGCCGCCATCAAGAAAGCCATGAAGATCGGCGTCATCCTCTCCGGAGGACCGGCTCCCGGCGGACACAACGTCATCGCGGGCATCTTCGACGGCCTCAAGGCGGCCAATCCCGCCTCCGAGCTCTTCGGCTTCCGCGGCGGTCCGGGGGGCCTGGTCGAGGACAAGTGCATGACGATCGACGCCAAGCTCCTCGACGGCTACCGCAACACCGGCGGCTTCGACCTTGTCGGATCGGGCCGCACCAAGATCGAGACGCCCGAACAGTTCGAGGCCGCCCTCGAGACCGCCAAGCGCCGCAAACTCGACGCCGTCGTGGTCATAGGCGGCGACGATTCGAACACCAACGCCGCCCTCCTCGCCGAGTTCTTCGCCTCTAAGGGAGCCCCCATAGCCGTGGTCGGCGTGCCCAAGACCATCGACGGCGACCTCAAGAACGAGGTCATCGAGACTTCCTTCGGTTTCGACACCGCCACCAAGGTCTACTCCGAGCTCATCGGCAACATTTGCCGCGATGCGGCTTCGAGCCGCAAGTACTGGCACTTCATCAAGCTCATGGGAAGATCGGCCTCGCATATCGCCCTCGAATGCGCCTTCCAGACTAGGCCCAACGTCTGCCTCATCTCCGAGGAAGTCGAGCAGAAGAAGCTCTCGCTCAGCCAGGTGATCGACCAGGTCGTATCATCCATTGTCGCGCGCGGAAACAAGGGCGAGAACTTCGGCGTCGTCCTCATCCCCGAGGGCCTCATCGAGTTCGTCCCCGAAGTAAAATTCCTCATCGGCGAGATCAACGACGTCCTCGCCGCCACCGAAAACGAGTTCAAGGCGCTCTCTAGCTTCGTCGACCACAAGGCCTTCATCCTCGAACGCCTGACCGAGCCTTCCGCCAAGCTCTTCGAGAGCCTGCCCGAGGGCATCCAAGAGCAGCTGCTCTGGGATCGCGATCCACACGGTAATGTTCAGGTATCGCGCATCGAGACCGAGAAGCTCATCGTCGAGATGGCCAAGACCAAGCTCAAGGCGTTTGCGGCCGCGGGCTCGTACAAAGGCAAGTTCGACTACCAGACGCACTTCTTCGGCTACGAGGGAAGGTGCGGCTTCCCATCGAACTTCGACGCAGACTACTGCTACTCCCTGGGCTACACGGCCTTCGTGATCGCCTCTTCGGGCCTCACCGGTTATCTCTCCTCGGTGCGCAACCTTACGGCCCCGGCAGACAAATGGATCGCCGGCGGCGTGCCCCTCGTCTCCATGATGAACATGGAGAGGCGCCATGGATCCGACAAGCCGGTCATCAAGAAGGCCCTGGTCGAGCTGGACGGAGCTCCCTTCAAGGAGTTCGCCGCGAAACGCAGAGAGTGGGCGGAGCACTCCGACTATCGCCTGCCCGGGCCGATCCAGTACTTCGGCCCCGCCGAGATCGTGGACAGGCCCACGCACACGCTGCTCCTCGAAAAGGGCGGCAAATAAGGGAGAGGGAAGGAGCACCACGGAGAGCACGGAGGGGAAGTTTGAAATGAGGGTATATAAGCATTCTCGGGTCGTCGCATCCCCATCTTGCGTTTCTTGCTCCATGCTCTCCTTCTCTTCTCCGTGTCTCCGTGGTGAATCAAGATGATGGAGTTCGTAGGCGCATGTTCGAGTTTATAAAGCGCCTATTCAAGGGCGAAGACGCCCCTGAACCGGGTTCCCTCGTCGAGGAGCTCTGGCTGGGCGACATGAGCGGCCAGAAGTCCGGCCGCTTCCTCGAGACTGAGGAAGCGGGCTACCTTGCACATTACATGCCGGCGGTGGGCGAGACTGCGGCGCATCTCGCGCTCGAGCTGCGCAAGAGCGACTTGTTCGCCTGGACCGAGGCCCCGCTCTACCGCCACTCGGACTTCGTGCTCGAAGGCAGCTTCGCCATCGATTGCGGCGCGCCCTACTCGGCCTGCGGTTTCTTATTCCGCTACCAGGACGAGAATAACTTCTACTCGGTGCTCGTCTCGAACAAGAGCTTCTTTCGCCTTGACGTCGTCTTCGGCGGCAACCCGCGGCCCCTCATCGCCTGGACCGAGCTGCCCCCGAAAGAGAGTCCCGCCGACAGTGGCGAGAGTTTCGATTTCTCGCTGCGCGTGATAGCGAGCGGCGATCACCTGTCCATCATGGTCGACGACGAGTGGGTCGCGGAGGCGGTGGACGAGAGCTTCGACCGCGGCCACATCGCCTTCGCCGGCCAGAATTACAGCGCGACCGAAGGCGAACAGTCGCTCGCGAAATTCAAGCTCCAAAGCTGTCTGGTCGAATCGCGGCCGGTAGAGGTCGAGACCTGGTATTACCGCTGGAACTACTACATCATCCCATCCGACAGCGCCAGGCGCCGCCTGGCCGAAACCCTCTTTGCGATGGACGAGAGCCTCGAAGCCTCGGTCCAGCTGCGCAAGATCGAGAAGCATAGGGCACTCGACGCGGACGAGCTCTTCCTCAAGGCCGAGACCTGCCTGCGCCTCGGGCTCAAGGACGAGGCGGCCGCGGCCCTCGACTCCTGCCTCGCTCTCGCGCCCGGTCGCAGCGACGCCGCCGAGGAGAAGGCCAATCTCCTCTACTTAAGCGGTCGCTACCTCGAGCTTCGCGACGAAGTCGCGAAGCTTCTGCCCGCTCGCCAGGGCAACGCACGGCTCCTGTGCCTCTCCGGCCACGCCAAGTTCAACTTAGGCGATTTCCCCGGAGCCGGAGAGGACTACCATGGGGCTGCCGAACTCGATCCCGAGCAAGCCCTTTTCCGCATGAACGAAGCCCGCGCCTGGGACCAGGCCAAAGAGAAGGGAAAGGCCGCCGAGGCATACCTCGCGGCCGCCAGGCTCTTCTCCGCCCAGGAGGCCGACGACGACCTCGCTCTCGCCTTGGGGCGACTCTCCGCCCTGAGGCCGAAGAGCCTCGAGGTCAAGGAGATCAAGGCGAAAGCCCTCTATCGCGCAGGCAAGAAGGTCGAGGCCCGCAAGCTCCTTTCCGAGCTCGTCGCGAAGGGTAGCGAAGATTCGGCCGTGCACTACACGCTCGGCCTCATCCTCGCAGAGGCGGGCCGCGGCGAAGAAGCCCTCGAACGCTTCGAGGCGGCCCAGAAGCTCGAGCCCGATTTCCCCCTCTACGCCTTCCGCTACGCCGAGCGGCTCTTTCTCCTAGGCCGGGACGCGAAAGCCGCGATAGACCGTGCCCTCGAGCTCACGCCCACTGCGGACGCGACTGCCGCCTGGGTCCGCAACCTCGCGGGGCAGGAGGCCCTTGCCCGCGGCGAGTTCGACCTGGCGCGCGGCTACCTCGAGGCGGCGCACGCCGCCCTGCCGGAAGAGAGCGCGCCCGCCATCAACCTGGCCAGCCTCGAGTCCAAAGAAGGCAAGACCGAGGCGGCTATCGCCGTCCTCGCTCCCTTCCCCGGCGACGCCGCGGCTCGCAACCAGGCGGGCAACGCCTACGCCTTTGCGGCTGAAGCCTCGACTGAAGCCGCCTTCAAACGGAACGAGCTCCTCGAATCCGCGGTCCGCGAATATCAGGCCGCGACGAACATCGATGCCTCCTCCGGCGAATACCAGACGAACCTCGCCGCCGCCTATATCGAGCTCGAGCGCTACTCCGACGCCGAAGAGAGACTGCGCAAGGCCCTCGACTCAGGCGGCGGCACGCGCGCCCTCCTCCTCGCGGGCAATCTCGCCATGATCTTCGGAGAAGCGCCCAGGGCCGAAGCGGCCTACAGGGTCGGGCTAGAGACCGACCCCACAGACCCGGCTCTCATCGCCGCCTTGGGCCGCTGCTACCTGGGCCTGCGCAACCAGGCCAAGGCCGAGGAGATGCTGGGCCGCCTCGAAGCTCTCGCCGCATCCGACGGACGACGCTGCGAAGAAGCAGGGTCGCGCGCAAGCAGCCTTCGTGCAGAGATACTGGAGGCCACGACCGAAAAGCTCTCTTGCGCAACCTGCGGCAGGCTCTGGCGCGTGCCGCGCGAGACCCCCGCCCAGAGCGGCGCGAGCATCAGGGCCATGCCACCGGACGATTCTCCTGCCGGGGCCTGCCCCCGCTGCGGAAAAATCTATTGCATCGCCTGCCGAAAAGACGCGCTCGCGGACAGCCGCTTCACCTGCCCCGACTGCGGCGAGGTCCTGAAGCTCTCCGACAACAGGCTGCGCTACCTCGTCCGAGAAAGCCTGAAGCGGGCGACAGGCTCTTAGGATTGTATTTTTATCGCGGGAGAGGTAGTATAAATGGAATTTCTCCTAGTCTCCCGAAATAGGATGAGCTTGTGAAACACCTTCCCTTCTGCGTTCTCCTCTCGGTCCTCTTCCTCGCGGTCGCGCCCGTCTGTGCCGAAGACATCGTCACGGCCGCGCAGTACTTCGGCCAGGTCGCCGATCATTACTCGCAGATAAGCGACTACGAGGGGACGATCGCGATCGCGACGGGTAGGGAAACTATGCGGGGCACGATCTACTTCAAGACGCCCTCCCTCCTCCGCGTCGATTTCACAAGCCCCCCTGATCAGGTCATCGCCTTCGACGGCCAGACTCTCACGGTCTACATTCCCGGCTATAACGCCATCCTCCAGCAGGCATCGGCGGACAAGCCCGGCGCCGGCTCGGCCTCCCTCGCCTCGCGCGAAGGGCTCAAGATGCTCAGGCGCAACTATACGGTAGCCTTCGAGACCAGCCCCGCGCCCCAGAGCCTCGAAGGCGCCGCGGGAGAAACCGCGGTGTGCCTCGTCCTCGGCCGCAGCTCCGCGGCGGAGGGCTTCCGCACCATCAAACTCTACGTGACGCCCGACACGAAGCTTATCCGCAGGATCGAGGGCTGGACTATCGCGGGCGACAAGCTCACCTTCGACTTCACCGGCATAAAAACGAACGTTGGAATCCCGGCTTCCCGCTTTGTCTATGACTCGCCGGCCTCGGCCAACGTCTATAACAATTTCCTTTTCAAGTTGGATAATTGAAAGGATACAGGCGAATGATTCCCATCGGAGAGCAGCTGCGCGCGGCGCGCGAACGCAAGGGCCTTTCCCTCGACCGGGTGGCGGACGAGACCAATATCGCCAAGCGATACCTAACCGGCCTCGAGACCGAGGACTTTTCGGTCTTCCCCGGCGATCCTTACGTCATCGGCTTCCTGCGGAATTACGCCGAGTACCTCGGCCTATCCTCCGACGAGCTTGTGAACGCCTACAAAAACATCAAGATCCAAGAGCAGCCGGTACCCATCCAGGAGCTCATTCCCAAGCGGGGCCCATCGAAGCTCGCCATCGGCGCGATCGCCCTGGGCGCAGTGGCTGTGATCGCCATCATCCTCGCAATAGCTCTGCCCCGCCATGCAAATACGGGAGAGGAGCTGGCCACGTCGCACCGCCAGGCGGTAGAGTACCGCGTGGAAGGCACTACCTTCGAAAAGCGGCTCTTCGTCGGCGATTCCCTCCTCGTCTCCTATGGCGGAGAGAAGTACAAGCTCCTCGTCTCGCGCATCGACGACGCAGTCACCCTCGATTCTCCCGTAGGCGCATCCCGCCTCATGCTCGGCGAGGAAGGCACGATCGACCTCGATAAGAACAATCAGCCCGAGCTCAAAGTCCTCGTAAGCGACCTCTCCAAGAAGGATGCTTCCAAGGGCGCCGTTCTCAGACTCGAGTACAGCTCCCCCGATGCGGCCCTCGCCGCTTCGGCCCAGGCACCCGCTCCGGCGAACCCCGACCAGACCGCTTCTGCTGCCGCTCCCGGGACGACGGGCGCCGCCCTTCCCACGGCGCCCGCCGTGGCGACATCCTCCGGCAAGCCGGTCGTCCTCTTCGAGGCGGGCAAGAAGACACCCTACCCCTTCGTCCTATCCGTGACCTTCCGCGGTCCCTGCATGTTCCGCTACGAGATCGATAAGCGAGACCGCGACGAGCGATACTACCGCAAGGGCGACAACGTGACCATAAATGCGCAGAATAGCGTCAAGCTGTGGGCTTCCAACGCCCAAGCGGTCAAGCTGACCGTCCAGGCCTCGGGCGGCAAAAGCGCCGATCTCGACTTAGGCGGCGCCGGAGAAGTCGCGGTCAAGCGCATCGCCTGGAGCCAGGACGGTGGAGCCTGGGTTCTCGGCGCGGCCGAGGTCGATTAAGACCGCTGATGCGCTTTTGGATCGATCGACATGGCTGCGCCAAGAACGACGTCGATGGGGAAGAGATCATCGCTCGCCTTGAGGCGGCGGGGCATTCCTACGTCGAGGGCCCTGAGGCTGCCGATCTTGTAATAGTCAATACCTGCGGCTTCATCGAAGACGCCAAGCGCGAATCGATCGAGGCCGTCGTCTCCCTTAAATCGGCCTATCCCGGCAAGCGAGTGCTCGTCGCGGGCTGCCTCGCCCAACGTTACGCTAAAGACCTCGAGCAGGGCCTTCCGGAGGCCGACGGTATCGTAGGCAACGCCGATCTCTCGGCAGTGCTCGCCGCGGCCCAGGCCATCGAGGCTGGCAAGCGGCCCGTCATGGTGCCCGAATCGGCGCCCTCCATCGGAAAAGTCAGGCGCCAGAGGCGCTTCGACTTCCCAGGCACCGCGCACGTCAAGGCTACCGAGGGCTGCTCCAACCACTGCTCCTTCTGCGCCATTCCTCTCATCCGAGGCGAGCTGCATTCTCGGCCCCTCGAAGAAGTGGCTTCCGAGTGCGCGGACTTCGTATCGCAAGGCGCGCGGGAGATAGTCCTCATCGGCCAGGACCTAGGCTCGTTCGGCCGGGACTACGGCGCATCGGGCGGCGCGGACCTGTCCGCCGAATCGCGCCTGCCGGACCTCCTCGGGCGCCTAACGCGCATCAAAGGCGACTTCAGGGTCCGCACTCTCTACATCCACCCCGATCGCTTTCCCGAGCGGATGCTCGCTCTCATGAGGGGCGATCCCCGCCTCGTGCCCTACTTCGACCTGCCTTTCCAGCACGCGTCCAGCCGCATCCTCGCGGCCATGAACCGCAAAGGCTCAGGTACTAAGTACCTCGAGCTCATCGAGCGTATACGAGAGGCCCTGCCCGACGCGGCCATCCGTTCCACCTTCCTCCTCGGCTTTCCCGGCGAGACCGAAACGGACTTCCAGGAGCTCCGCGACTTCCAGGAAAAGGCCCGCCTCGACTGGGTCGGCAGCTTCGCCTACTCGCGCGAGGAAGACACCCCCGCCTATGCCATGCACGGCCGCGTTCCGAAAAAAACAGTCGAGGCGCGGCGCAAGGAAGTCGAAGATGCCCAAGAGCGCATAACGCGCGAGAAGCTCGAGCGCTTCGTCGGCCGCGAGCTCGATATCCTCGTAGAAGAGCGCGTCGAGCGCGCCTCCGAGGACGAGGAGAGCCTCTCGCTCGGAAGGGCCTGGAACCAGGCCCCCGACGTCGACGGCCTCACCGTCCTGCGCGGGGAACTCGCTCCGGGCGCCATGGTGAAGGCCCGTATCCTAGCGGTCAACGGCGTGGACTTCGACGCCCTGCCGGTATGATCGATATGACTGAGCCAACGCTGCCGCCCTACCTCGCCTCCCTCAATCCTGAGCAGCTCGCCGCGGTGCGGCACGAGGGGAAGGGGCTCCTCATCCTCGCAGGGGCCGGCTCCGGGAAGACCCGCGTCATCACCACGAAGATCGCCTACCTTGTCCGAGAGAAAGGCGTCGAGCCCGAGTCCATACTCGCGGTGACCTTCACGAACAAGGCGGCTCGGGAGATGCGCGAGCGGGCGGCCGCCATCGAGAGCGAATGCTCCCGCGCAGTCATGCGCACCTTCCACTCCTTCGGCGCCTGGTTCCTCCGGCGCAACGCCCAGGCCGCGGGCTTAGGCTCGAACTTCACTATCTACGACGACGACGACCAGACCACGCTGCTCCACGGCGCCATGCCGCAGGCTTCGCGCAGCGAGTGCAAGTCCATGGTCCAGGCCATATCGAGGGCCAAGGACCTCGGCCTGGAGCCCGATTCGTCCGACCTCTCTGCCGCCTTCACGGATCCCGAGATGCGCCGCGTATACGCCCTCTACGAAGAGAGGCTGCGCAACACGGGCAACGTGGACTTCGGCGACCTCATCCGCCTGCCCGCGCGCCTTCTTCGCGACGACGAGGCGGTGCGCCGCCGCACAAGGCAGCGCTTCCGCGTCATCCTCGTCGACGAGTATCAAGACTCCAACATCGCCCAATTCGAGCTCCTGCGCCTCCTGGCCGGGGACGAAGCCTACATATGCGTGGTCGGCGACGACGACCAGTCCATCTACCGCTTCCGCGGCGCGGAGGTTCGCAACATCCTCGGCTTCCCCGAGATATTCCCCGGCACCGATATCATCAAGCTCGAGCGGAACTATCGCTCCTACCAGAGCATCCTCGACGTCGCGGGCGACGTGGTGTCGCACAACTCGGGACGCTTGGGCAAGAAGCTCGTCGCCGAGAGGACGGGAGGCAGCAAGCCTAAGCTCGCCCTCCTCGAGGACCAGGACTCCGAGGTCGCCTATTGCGTGCGCGTATGCAAGGACCACCTGAAGGCGGGCG